>Ga0180438_10000089_pt1 | contig 188647 bp, 136 predicted proteins | sample SS_ome_12_FD_132455 | JGI IMG/M metagenome (GOLD analysis project Ga0180438, IMG submission 132455) | Hypersaline lake sediment archaeal communities from the Salton Sea, California, USA - SS_3_D_2 metaG | ecosystem: Environmental > Aquatic > Non-marine Saline and Alkaline > Hypersaline >... | reverse complement strand
TCGCGGCGAAGAACTATCTCAGCAGGACCATCTTGCGGGTCTCGGAGAACTCCCCGGCCTGCAAGCGGTAGAAGTACAGCCCCGAGGTGACCGCCCGGCCGCCGCTGTCGGCGCCGTTCCAGACGATCTCATGCGCCCCGGCCGCCTGATGGCGGTCCACCAGGGTGACCACCTCCTGTCCGAGGACGTTGTAGATGGCCAGCCGGGCCGGGCCGGCCTGGGCCAGGGAGTAGCGGATGGCGGTCTGGGGATTGAACGGATTGGGGTAATTCTGATCCAGGGCATAGCTGTAAGGCAGGCCGGCCAGGGGATTCTCATCCTGCGGCGCCGCGGTGGTCACGTCCCCGACATATCCGGTCCGGCCTATGTTGCCCCGATGCATCGGCCACGGCTGGGCCACGGTGCTGGCGGTGGGATAGTTCCACACATGGATGCCCTTCGGTCCGCCCACGGCGATCTCCAGATCGCCGTCGTTGTCCAGGTCGCCGGCCACCGGAGTGGACAACGGCAGCCCGGTGCCCTCCAGGGGCAGGCTGAGCTGCACAAAACCGTAGCGGTCCAGATGGATCAGCTCCGGCCCGTTGGCCAGCAGCATCACCTCCAGGTGTTCATCCCCGTCGATATCCAGCACGATGGGCGATGACATCAGCGTCCGGCCGGTGTCATACGGCCAGCCGCTGACGCAGTAGCCCCATTGATTGATGGCCGTCACCCGGCCGTCCTGGGAGGTGATGATCACATCCAGACTGCCGTTCTCGTCCAGGTCGGCCACGGCCGGCGATCCCTTGATGGCGTGTATCGCCCGGAAGGTGAACAGGATCTCGCCGTCGGAATGGATGGCATACAGTTTCTTGGAATCGCTGCCGACGATGACCTCATGGCCGCCGTCGCCGTCCAGATCGGCCACCACCGGCGCCGACCAGATCCCGCCTCCGGTGTCGAAGGGAAATCCCGGCAGAACCTCGCCGGTCTCCACCGAGATGACCGAAACGGAGCCGTCCGAGGCGCCCACCACCACATCCAGATGGCCGTCGAAGTCGACGTCGGCCAGGGCGGCATCGGCCATGATGGGGCCGCTGAGCACGATCGGAAAGGGATACATTTTCTGGCCCTGCGCCGTGAGCACATGCAGCTCCGAACCGGCGGTTCCCAGAACGATCTCCGGACTGCCGTCGGCGTTGAGGTCAGCGATCGCCGGGGTAGCCAGCACGTCGGCGCCCATGTCCCGCTTGAACAGCAGCGAGCCGTCCTGGCGCACGGCGTAGAGGGTGTCGTTCTTCGAGCCGAAGATGAGCTCCTCCCGGCCATCGCCGTCCAGATCACCCAGAGCCAACGATCCCCAGACAGTGCCGCCCGGCGCCTGAAATGGGAATCCCTCGGCTTCCTGTCCATCCGCCTCCCACAGATGCAGGATGCCGCTATCCTCGATGCCCGCCAGACGGCGCGGCCCGCCGCCGCTCCAGACCATCAGCGGAGAGCTGCGCATGCCCGAGCCGGTCGTCACCGGCCAGCCGTCCAGGGAGACGGTCACCGGCAGGCCGAACTGCATCTCGGTGGAATAGGGAAAAGCGTCCTGGCAGGTCCCGTTGAGATACAGGCTGAACTGCACCGGTTTGATGCCGATCTTCTCGTCCATGGTGATGGTAAAGGGAGTTTCGATATTGGTGGTCGTCTCTCCGTCGGCCACATCCGGAAACGTCACCTGCACCTCGTCCATATCCACCCGGGGGTCCAGCGGCAGCAGCCAGCCGGTGAGATCGGTCAAATCGGCATAGGTCCGTTCGTTCCTCAGGGTGACCGAAAAATTCAGGGTCTCTTCCGGATCGATCAGGCCGTCGGCATTGGACAGGTGGTCGTCGATGGCGGTGGATTCCAGCTTCAGACAGGCCGCCGTAGGCACTTCGGGGAAAAGGGCTACTGAGTACTCCTCGATGCCGGCCTCGTCGCGGCCCATGCGGATGCGGAAATACCCGTTGTCGCCCCAGCCGGGTCCCCAGCTGTTCTTGCAGATCCAGCAGTTCTCGATATCATCCCAGCCGATGATGCAGGTGGCATGCCCGCCGGCCACATAGCCCCAGGTGTGTTCATAGACCCCGCCGGAATAGCTGAAGAAGTCATCGAAGACGGTAAACCCTCCGACCAGAGGGCCTTCCAGGATGGCCAGCTTCATCTGTTCGATAACATCGTTGCTGTAACGGATCCTGCTCCAGGAAGAGACTTTTTTGGCCTGGTCCCGCCAGTCGGAGCAGGACTCCCAACAGTTATCGTCGACGGCCCGATAGGGCGAGCAGGATTCCAGCGGGGCGCCGTGGTTCAGCAGGTAATCGGCGGCATCGTTGTACCACCAGCCATTGTTGCAGGAGCCGCCGCCGCAGGAGAAAATATGCTGTTCGGAGAGGTCCAGATCCTGTCCCGGGCTGTCGGCGAAGATGTTGATCCGGGCCTCGAAACCGGCCATGATGCCGAAGGCCACGCAGCTGCCGCAGCCGCCCTGATTCCGGATGGGTGTGGTCCAGTCGACGCCGTCCACGTCGCGCCAGTCCCAGCGCTCAGGAAGCTCCGGCTTGGGGCCTTTGGGCATCCAATCCGGTCCCTCGGCCGTCTCCAGACGGGAAAGGTCCAGTCCGCAGAGCCGCCGCTGTTCCTCGGCGCTGAGCCGGAAGATGGGATTGTCGGCCGCCGTCCAGCCGGCGTCCTGCTCCGCGATGGCCTGCCGAATGGCCTGTAAATCGTTTTCATCCATGGCCAGGACGGTGCCGGAGAGCAGCGCGGCGCTGATACAGAAAACAACAAAGAACAGCAGCAATCGTCTCATGGTCTCCCTCGTTTTCGGTTGGCTGGTGAATGTTTTCACAATCCTAGAGATTAATTTTACCACAAAGTTGAAGGATTGTCAAGGATTTTCCTGAACATCGCGACACGACCGCCGGCAGCTCTTTTCATAATAACGGCCGGGCGGCCTTCGACGAGACATAGAAAAGGGGCACAGTGACCCGTGCCCCTGCATTTCAGTCTGATACTGGATCCTTATCTGGAGGCCGTCATCCCCGGCCAGGGCGGCCGCAGCCACACAGATCAGCCACAGCGATAAAACGATCGCCTTCGCTCTCATACAAGCACCTCCTGAAGGAATATGAAATGAATGAGATGTTTGGAATTCTACCTGCTATCGTTGCGTTGATGCATTCTGCAATCATAGTATTCTCTAACCATTCTATCATAACTTCTGTTTTATATCAACATAAATCTATGTGCTACAACAAATTAATGAAAATCTTTGTTGTTTTTTCGAAGTTTCAACATCTGACATTTCCCTTGACAATCCCGGCGGGATGCACTAGAATAGCCGATCAACCTTTCTTACTCCATGGTTCGCTCGTTTTCCTTCATCTCCGGGGGCATCCATGGGAAGCCTACAGTTACTGTTTCGATCTGTCATCCTTTTACTCTGCCCTGTCTTGTTAACCAGCAGTCCGCTTAGGGCGGCGGAGACGGATCCCGCAAGCGAAAACTCAAACGACGATACAGTCATCCCGGAGATCGTGGTCACGGCCACCCGAGACCGGCACCCGGCACCATGGTGCAGAAGACCGGGCACGGTCAGGGCTTTCCTTATATCCGGGGATTCACCGGATACCGCAACCTGTTCCTCATCGACGGCTTCCGGCTGAACAACTCCGTCTTCCGGGATGGCCCGAACCAGTACTGGAACACCGTCGACCCCCTCGGCCTGCATCGCATGGAGCTGGTCCGGGGGCCGTTTTCCATGCTCTACGGCAGCGATGCGGTCGGCGGCACGGTCAATGCCATCCCCCGGGGCGGTCAGGATCTTGAGCCGGGAAGCCGCTGGGATCGCCGCATCTACTGCCGGTATGCCAGCGCCGAGAACTCGTCCATCGCTCGGGTCGAGTCCATCGGCCGGCTGATGCCGCCGACCGGACGGGCCGGCCTGCGCTGGGACCTGAACGGCCGGTATTGGATCGAGGGAAGCTGCACAGCAGTGGCCCGGGCCGACCGTCTGTCCACCCGGGACAGGGCCGACGACAGCCCGCATTCCGCCGGGCGGCACGCCGGGCTATACCGTCTTCGACATCCGCGGCGGATGGAACTGGAGTGGAGGTCTGAGATTGTCTCTTGGCGTTGAGAACATCGCCGATGAGGACTACCGCATCCATGGCTCCGGGGTCAACGAACCGGGCCGCAACATCGTCGTGGCCACGGAGTGGACCTTCTGATCTTTTTGATTCCCAGGGCCGGGAGAAAAAAGAATCTTATCGCTGCGAACAACACAGAGGGCACGCCCCCGGGCGTGCCCTTCTCTTTGTCTCCTATTGATGACTTCCGGCGCGGCTCGGCCGCCAGCCCTCGCGCGAGCCTATTTGCTCTTCATCAGCCCCCGGTCGAACTCCCCCAGCACCCCGGAATCCTTCTGTTGTCCGCCGCAGGCCGCCCGGACAAGATAATAATACTGGGTCAGCGGATCGCCGACCACGCCGGGATCATCGTCGGCATATCCATCGCCCGGCTCTGCAACCTCGGCCAGCAGCGTTCCTGCCGTCGGGACCAGCTCGGCCGTCGTGTCACGATACACGTGGCAGGTGCACCCGGCGCTGGTGGCCGGCCAGGACAGGCGGATCTCATCCTCGGCCAGGCCGATACCGGCGACGAACGGCACCGCCGAGGCGGCCATGCGGACGTAGGCCCGGGTCCCGCCGTCGAGGTCCGAGCGGGCGCTGACCAGGACGCTCTCCGGCCCGGCCCCGGCCTCAGGGGGAGTGATCCGGGCCGTGACCGCGGCAGAGTCCCCCGGTAATATGGTCCCGGTCGGCAAGGGCGAGAAGTCCGCCGGCCAGAGGTTCTCCTCGGCCAGGAGGGTGTACCCGGTGGCCAGCGACCCTTCATTGGCCACCGTCAGTTCGAAGGAGACCGGCAGCCCGTTGTAGCCCTCCCCGGACCGGCCGTCCGGACCCAGTCCGATGCCGGAGACCAGCTCCAGGCCGACCAGGGGATCGTCGCCGCGCTCCGGGCCCCAGACCGCCTGCCAGGGATCCTGATCGCCCTTCAGGTATAATTGGAAGAACTCGGTCAGCAGCCGGCGGGTGACGGCCAGCTGCTCGACCCGGGCAAGCGAGCCGGAGTCGCAGAAGATGATGTCGGAGTCCAGAAAGCCGCAGTGGCAGCCCCCCTGGATGAGGGCGAACTGCTTCGGGGGGTTCCCGTTGAGATACTTGTCCCGGGTCGATGTATAGGCCACGATGCCGTCCTCGTCGCCGGCGATCAGGCGCACAGGGATGAACACGTTGGCCATGGCCGCCTCGGCCGAGGGACTGGTCTCGGCCGCCGCCAGGTTGGCCAGGGCCTTGACCCTCTCGTCAACGGTGGCCGCCAGGATGCTGGCCCCGCCGCCCATGGAGTGTCCGGACAGCCCGAACCGGGTCGTGTCCACCTGTTCGTACAGCCACGAGCCGGCGTCAGCATTCTCCTCCGCGAGATAGTCCAGGCAGTACCCCAGATCATGGGCATAATCGGCATGGTTGGGGAACAGGCCGGTGTAGGACGTGGTGGCCATGACCAGGTAGCCCCAGGTGGCCAGGTGCTCCAGGGTGCTCTGATATGTGTTCGGATTGGTGACGAATCCATGGCCGAAGGAGATGCCCGGATAGGGCGCGCCGCTGCCGTCGTAAGGGGCGTTCTGTCCGCCGGAGACGGCCGGGTAGAAGAACAATGAGGTGAAGGTGCCGGCACCGGGGCGGTTGACGGTCACCTCGGTCCAGCCGGCCCCGTATGGGCCGGGCTGGGAGTAGTCGGCCCGGGCGGCTGCGGTCAGAAACAGCGTCTGGCCGGCGGCCGCCAGCAGCAGCCCGAGAGCCAGAAGTGTCAATTTTCGTACCATCTCGTTTTCCCTTTTATTTTCATTTTATCATACCGAGCGGCCCCTGTCAAGCGGGAAAGTGCGACCCTGCCGCGAGGACCCCTTTTTCACTTGACACAACCGGCGCCCGGCATTACCTTGTCCGCGAAAAGAGAACCATCGATCGGACAAAATCGTCTCAGAAAAATCACATCACATCTTCACCATCACCTCGGCACAGCTTCGTGAAGGGAGGAAAGCTGATTCGACTTATCTTTCTGGGCTTTCGTTGACAGCCCGGAGGGTGACACATGCCCATCGAGCTTCACATCAGACCGGAGCATCATCTGGTCATCCTGGTGCATGTCGGTGCAACCCCGGATGATGAGTTCCTGGCCTTCTACAGATCACTCTACGAGAGCGACACCTTTGATTCATCGATGAATCAGCTGGTCGATCTGCGTCAGGCGGACAGTCAATCCAGGAGCCCGGAAGTTCTCCGCCAATTCGCTGGATTTATCAAGTCCACTCTCGAAGATGACGGCGTATACCCTAAAATCGCCGTGGTTGCTCCCAGGGATCTTTCTTTTGGTCTGGCCAGAATGTATCAGGCCTTCGCTGCTTCCGTTCCCTGGGATTTCGCGGTCTTTCGCGCCATGGACGCCGCGCTGGCATGGTTGGGCCTGCCGGAGGATTTGATGGGCTAAGGAAAAGCCCGTCTTTTGTGATGGCCTTTTCCGTGTACGCCAATACCATCTACGTCGACGACAGCAACAACACCGGCATCGAGCCCATACCGGAATATAGCTGTCTGATCGGGGAAAACACCGTCTCGGAAGGAATAGAATTCAAACAGGGCGGCGGATGGAACACCATTGGGGATCTATCTGTGCCGTCTGAGCACCAAGCAGGGCGCCAGAACGAAGAAGATGGTGCTGCTGCAATAGAAAAAGGGGGCGGTCCGAGAACCGCCCCCCGGGGACTCTCACTGACGACTTGGGGATCACTGCTCATCCAAGATGATTCCCTTTTGCCTTCTGATATTCCTCCCACTCCCATCACCTCGACTCCCGCGATCTGTTCTGTCTTATCTCCTCCCGCTCCCTGTAATTCTTCCCCCTGCTCTCCGGATAGCCATAGGCGGTCGGGTATAACAGCTCTCCCCGATTACAGAGCTTGTTGTCCGGCCCCTTGTCCTCCTCCACCGGCCGGGCCAGCTGACGGACGACCGGGTCGTCACGGTCGGCGTAGACCACCCAGGAGACCATTCTGCCAGGGTCGCCGTAGGCTTGAAAACCGGACTGGTCGGACAGCCATTTATAGCCTGTGAGAAAAGGGTGTCCAATGGGCGTCAGCGTCACGGTCGCCTCATCCTCCTTGGCCAGGGCCTTGAAATGCCGGGGCATCTCGACACGCGCTTGCCCTCTGGCATCAAGTCGGACCTTCCCGCGATAGATCAGAAGATGCTCCGGCGACTCGATGCAGTTGTACCGCAGCAGTTTGTTCTCCGGGTCCAGGGGATGGTCGATGACGAAGGAACAGGCGGCCTTATTGATACTCCCGGTGACGTATACATCGCCGCCGAAATAGGCCGCATAACTGGTATCGCTATAGCCGTAGACACCGTATAGCTTGCCGCCTAAATATCCATAGGTGTTGAAACTCGTATTTTTTCCGTACACACCGTAGCCATAATTGTAGAGTCCGTCGGCCTCGCCATACACACCGTAGCCGTAATTAAAATAGGTGCCGGTATTCCTGCCGCAGATGGCCATCGTGGTCGCATTGCTTTCGCCATAAACGCCTGTACCACCGGTGCTTTTTCCGTGAACGCCGATGCTCAAGGTGCTTTGCCCATACACGCCGGTGCTGTCGTTGCTGATACCGATCACGGCTCGCCTCGTCTGGCTCGACGCATAGAGGCCCGCGCCCGCATCACAGACCGCCCGCACCGCGTTGCCGCTGTCGCTGCGGGCCTGAATAGCGTTGTTCTTATGGCTGTAGCCATACACGCCGTTGTTCGACTCTCCCAATATTCCATAATTCCCGCTGCTGGTATATTCTCCATACACTCCAACCGTACTGCTGCCCATGTAGCCAACGGTGCCGTTGCTGCCGTTCTGGCCATATACCCCATAATCGTCACCGCCCAAATAACCGTAGTTTCCCCCTCCATCCTGTTCACCGTACACGGCATATCCACTGCCGGTGGTGACATGCAGTCTGGCGCTATCCGGGCTGGGCGTTCCGATCCCGACGCGGCTATCGCTTCCCCGGACCCACAGCGCATAGTCGGTGCCGGTCGATTCCACTCGAAAATCGACATCGTTGCCGTCAGCGTTGATCACCGCCGCATCCTGAACATCCTCGTCGGCCGTGATCATTCGAACGCCGCCGGCGAACAGGTCGATCTGGTCGGTGGTGAGCCTGATATAAGTGTCCGCATCTCCATTATGATAGAGGTGCTCGCTGAACCCAGCATCGCCGACGACCTCGAGCTTGTAGAGCGGCGTCAGGCTGCCTATTCCGATGTTACCATCATTCCTCACGATGAACTTCGTCACCCCCGCCTGACGAAGACGCAGCAGATCCGCGGTCGAGTCCTCCTCCACATGCAGTTTGGCCAGCGGGCCGGTCGTCCCGATGCCGACATTCCCGGATGGCTGGGAATGGAGGTCATCGCCCGAGATGGTCCAGTCCCCGTCGGACAATGCCGTCGGCGGCTGCCAGGTTCCGGTCCCGGCGGCATCCGTGATCAGCACGTAGCCGTCGGAGGCGCCGGTGGGCATGGTGAACCCCGTCATCTGTGCCGTCCCGTTCACATCCAGCTTCTCCATCGGACTCGACGTCCCCACGCCGACTCTGTGATCGCCACCCCCGACGAACAGGGTCGGGGTGCTGGTGTTGAATCCCACCATCAGCGAGTTCTCGATATTGTTGATCAGGGAATCGGAGACGCTCACCCCCCGGCCCATGGCAATGGTGCAATTGGCCGGCCCGGCCCGAAGCCAGGTTCCCAGGGCGAAGGAAGCGAATCCGCTGGCAGCGCTTTGATACCCCATCACCGTGGAGTAGTCACCGCTGGCGGAGGTCTCCCAGCCCAGGGCGGTAGAATAATCTCCGCCGGCGATGGTGCCGCGCCCGCCGGCCAGGGAACCGTATCCGCCGGCGATCGTCTCCCGCCCCAGGGCCGTGGAGTTCTCGCCCCTGGCCTCCGTATCCTGTCCCAGAGCCGTGGATTTATCCCCGAGCGCCTTGGTATTATATCCCGAGGCCAGGGAGTATCGTCCCACACTGTCGGGCAACCAGTGGGTGCCATCATAATCCCGTCCGGATCTCAGAGCCATCTCCGAGGCGACCCAGAAAAGCCGGCTCCCGCTGCCGGAACCGAAGAGATTCACATCATGGCCGGCACCGTCCTCCCCGATGTGGAACGTTCCCCTGACATCCAACCTGGCCGCCGGGCTTGAGGTTCCCACGCCGACGCTTCCCGGCACGGCGCAATACAGGTGGTCGCCGGAGATAGTCCAGTCGCCGTCGCTGCTGCCTCCGCCTGATCCGGCCACCAGGGCATAGGGCACGCTGGCGATCCTCTGCCGGGGCGCCAGCTCGGGATCGGCTCCCACCTGGATGCCCAGCCAAAGTTCAGGAGTTGTGAACACTGTATCCCCGAAGCCGACGACACTTCCCAGAAGAACTTCAAAGATTCCATCGCTCACCTCAATGGCCGGCTGCGTCTCACTCCAGACGAGATTGAAGCCCGCCGAATCGGTAGAGATGGAAAAGGTCATATCGACGGTCGCATCCAATGCCGCACCATATTCATCGGTCAGCGTGCCCTGGTAGCCGATCAGGCCGGGCACATCTGCCGAGGCCCCCATGGCCGAAAAGACCACCGCCAACAGCATCATGATAACGGTCGCTCTCATCGCCGTACCTCCTGTATGGTTGAAGGGTGAACCGGAAAACGGAGGCTTCAACACCGAATCTTTTTATCGCAAGGTATCGCCGGATGACTAATTCCACTTTATCATACCCGACTTTTTTTGTCAAGACCTATTTTTGCTGCTCGTTTTTCCTGAACACCATTTTGATACCTATGCTCAGGTGGGCTCTCAAAATGCCGGGCGTATCTCCAGGAAACGATTATTCACCGCCATCGCGCTTCTGTGATTTTTGGCATCGTATCTATTATTTCTCATTTCGAGATTTTTTCTTGACAACTACGAACAGATTAACTACCATTGCCTGTAATAAATACAGATCTGTTCGCTTTGCTCTGTTTCTCGACTATTTTCATATGAGATAGACTTTCTCGATTACTTCTACTTTCTGATTCAGACGCTGAAGGAATCCTGCTCTATATTGCCATGAAGGGAGGTGAGAAACATGCCCGTGAAAAAGAAGACCGCGGCCAAGAAAACGGTCAAGAAGAAGACAACAACGAAGAAGGCGACAAAGAAGAAAGCTCCGGCCAAGAAGACAGCCAAGAAGAAAGCTCCGGCCAAGAAGACAGCCAAGAAAAAAGCTCCGGCCAAGAAGACAGCCAAGAAGAAAGCTCCGGCCAAGAAGACAGCCAAGAAGAAAGCTCCAGCCAAGAAGACAGCCAAGAAAAAAGCTCCCGCGAAGAAGACAGCCAAGAAAAAAGCTCCCGCGAAGAAGGTGAAGAAATAGGCCGTTTGCAAAGGCTGGAACGTTTTTCGTAAATTGCATTGCATGCCACGGCAGGCTCGCTACGGGCCTGCCGTATCTTTTTATACGTTCCGCCGCCAAGCAGCATGACACTCCCGAGGAGAAGAAAAAGTACCTGTTCGTCTCGGGCGCCAGCACCAATCGACCGAGTTGAGTTCAATAAGCCGATGCTTCCCGCGGAGCAGCGGATTTTTTTATGACTTCCTCCTTGACAACCCGGGAGAGATATGATACCATTGCTCTGCAGGAAAATGAATTGACCTGCTCTGTAGGCAAAGTGTCCATCGTGCTGTTCGCACGGTCGATGAAGATGTTATCTTCTCACAGGGGGCATTCGATGAAAACACACACAGGATCTCCAGCATCACAGATCAGTGCTTTGCTCTTGATCGGATCGATCCTCTTTGTGATGGCCTTCTCCGTTCTCGCCAATACCATCTACGTGGACGACAGCAACGTCTCCGGTATCGAGGACGGCACGCCGGCCAACCCGTATAATACCATTGAAGAAGGGATGGCTGCGGCGGCGGCGGGTGACACCGTCTCCATCGCCGCCGGCAGCTACCTGTCGCCCGGGGACACGCTGTTCATCAAGCCGGGCCTGGCCCTGATGGGCGAGCACGCCGACAGCACCAACATCAACGGGGACGTTTTCGACACGACCTACAGCGACCTATCTGTCGAGCTTCACAAACTCGCTTTTGACGACTTCGTCTTCTGGCGGCCGACCATCGAGATGGGCGACTTCGATGATCCCACTATCATCCGGGAATGTTCCTGCAACGGCATCATCATCGGTCATGGCGGCGGAACGCTGGGCGACACCCTGGGTCCGATCCCTTATTACCACATCGAGGACAATACCGTCCAGCAGAATATCACCTTTGGCCACAAGGCCGGCGTCGTGGTCGGCGAGAACACCGTCAGAAACAACTCCGCTCATACCATTGAATTGAGCCACGGATTCGTCGAGGTCACCGAGACCCCCCCCATTCCGACATATACCTACCTGATCGAGGGGAACACTCTGGCAGGGGGAATAGAATGCAATCAGGGAGCCGGCTGGAACACCATCATCATCATCCACGACAACGAGGCCGACAGCATCGCGCTGCGATCCGGGTGGTTGCACACGTATGAGATCACGGATAATACATTTCAGAGTGACATCGTCGATAAAAGCGGGGCCTGCTGGACCACCATCTCCGGGAACACCATCCTCAACGGCAGGATCATCGATAAAAGCGGCGGATTCTGGGAAGGCGAGGATGAGTTCATCGAGAACAACACCATCTATTATCAAGCTACCGGAAAGTCAGAGGAGGACGTCGCCATCAAAGCCCTCTCGGCCTCGGTGACGATCCGGAACAATACCATCGAATGCACCGGCAAGTGCTCCGGAATGGAGTTGTCTTCCGGATGGCCGACCAACGCCATCGATAACGAGATCACCCTGGAGCCCGACGAAACGGACAGCACCTATGGTATTAAGACAGCGTCCGGAGCGGGAGTTGTTACGGGGAATACAATCCAGGGAGGCTACTTCGGCTATCACACCGTCAGCGGCTGTACGCTGTTCGCCGACAATCAGATTTCCGGCGCGCATACCGGCTTCTGGGGCCGGGGGGCGGAGGTGGTGCGCGACAACATCATCACCGGCTGCAGCGGGAATGGAATGATCTTGTCCGGTCTACGCGGCCCGATCTGTGGCAACACGGTCACCGATAACGACAGCGCCGGCATCGTGGTGATGCAAAATGTCGACCTGGGCGGCGGACCGGACGATTGCGTGGGAGGGAACATCATCCGGAACAACGGTTACTGCGACCTTGTCGTGGACTGGGTTCCGGACGAGGAGGAGACGCTGTTCGTTCAGCACAACGTCTGGGATCATGAGACCGCCGACGACATCCTGGCCACCGACATCTGCAACGACGGCGGCAGCGAGTTGGTGATCATCGATTTCTCCGACTTCGTCGTCCCGCCCGAGTCGCCCGCCCTGCTCTCTCCAGCCGACGGCATCACTGATGCCGGCCTGAGCCCGCAGCTCAGCTGGCACGCGTCCGAGGGGGCCGAAGAGTACTGGCTGCAGGTCTCAGAAGACAGCACCTTCGCCGCCAAGGCAGCCGACACCAGCGGGCTGGCCGATACCACCTTCACCCTCAGCGGCCTGTTGCCCGATACCGAGTACTTCTGGCATGTCGGTGCCGGCAACCTGGCCGGGTACGGCGACTGGAGCTTGACCTGGCGTTTCGTGGGCCAGATCACGGTCGGCCTGTCGGTGGCGCCCGATTCTCTGGGTTTTGGTGAGGTCCCGGTGGGCGGGGACACATCACTGGCTCTGCGCATCAGGAGCACCGGCACCAACGATCTTCAGGTCAGCGACATCAACGCGTCAGATCCCGTCTTCACACTATCGGACACGGCCTTCTCCCTGGCGCCGGCCGAGAGCATCGATGTCCAGGTGACCTTCACGCCGGACACCACCCGGGAGTATTCCGGGACCCTGACCATCCTGCACAACGCCGCCGGGGGGCAGACCGTCGTCCCGGTCACCGGGGCCGGTGAGCAGAGCAGGCCGGTGGTCCTATCCATGGTCCTCAGCGATCCTTCGCCCACGGGCCCCGGGCCGGTCGACTTCACCTTCACGTTCGATCGCGCGATGGATATCTCGGTACAGCCGGTGGTGACCTACAGCCTGTCCAGCCCGTATGAAGACCATCTGATCTCCGCCGCGCCCGGATGGGCAGCCGACTCGCTTTCCTGGACCGGGGCCGATACCATCTCGGCCGGCGCCCTGGCCGCCGCCAAGGGGGATGGGCTCAACACTGTGAAGATCCAGGGGGCCCAGGATCCTGCCGGCCGGATGATGGATCCCGACACCGGCCGGACCTTCTTCATCGACACCACGGCCCCCTTTTCGGTGGCCAGCTCGCCGGAATACGCCAGCGCCCTCAGCTTCACCGTGCGCTGGTCGGGAAGCGATCCCATCCCGGCCTCGGGCATCGCCTCCTACAGCGTCTTCGCCTCCGAGGACGGAGCCCCGGCCACCCAGTGGATCCCAGACACCACCATCACTGCCGCCGTATACGACGGAACCGAGGGCCATTGCTACAGCTTCTACTCGGTGGCCACCGACAGCGCCGGCAACCAGCAGGCGACGCCCGCTGCGCCCCAGTGCAGTACCTTCTTCGACCTGTTTGCGCCGCAGATCACGGCCACCACGATCTGGACCGACACCAGCTTCGGCGGCCCTTTCGAGGTCAGCGCCCAGATCGATGATTCGGTCGGCGTCGGCCTGGCCCTGCTGTGGTACCGGACCATAGCCGAGACGCTGTGGCAGGCCGACACCATGACGGCCGACAAAGATCTTTATGCCGGCGCCATCCCGGAGCAGACCGGGCCCAACACCGTGGTGATGTACTATGTCCACGCCGAGGATGTGGCCGAGCCGGCCAACGTGCACACCGATCCCCCCGGCGGCCCGGCCGGGTTCTACTCCTTCACCGCCTTTGTAACCGGTGTCGAGGAATCTCCGTCCGGGGTGCGGCCCGGCGAGTTCGTCCTCCACCAGAATGTGCCCAATCCGTTCAACGCCGGTACCCGGATCAGCTATATGCTGCCCGAGGCGGGTGAGGTTCGCTTGGAGATCTTCAATATCCTCGGTCAGAGTGTGGCCGTGCTGGTGAATCAACCTCAGCCGGCCGGCCATCACACCCTCCGTTGGGATGGCAGAGACGACAGCGGCCAGGTGTTGGCTTCTGGAGTGTACCTCTGCCGTCTGCAGACAGCGAACCAGAAGCTCACTCGCAAGATGGTGTTTCTACGATAAGGAAGACGAGAGGTCTGCAAACGTGAGGCCCAGAGGTCGTTCTCTCCTGCCGGCGCTGCTGGTTTGCTTGGCGACAACAGCAGCGGCGGCCTGGAACAATCCCTACCCCGCACCGCTCTCCTGGAGCGTCTACGAATATCACATTCTCAGGGAACAGGCCAGCGTGGAGGATAACTACATCCCCGAGTCCGTGCTGATGGCGAACATCGACTGGGTGGAAGAGAACCTCAAAGATCTCGGCTACGACCTGATCTGCATGGACGGCTGGGGGGACGTATCGCAGGTCAACGCGAACGGCTACCGAACCTCTCATTCCAGCCACTGGACACACGACTATGCCTGGTGGGCCGGCGAACTGCAGAGCCGAGGCATGAACCTGGGCATGTACGACAATCCCCTGTGGATCCACATGAACGCCGTGGACGCCGGCGCCACGATCGTGGGCACCGGCATCCCGGTCGGCAGCCTCGTCGACGAGGAAGAAAATTCTTTGTGGTTCACCTGGGTGCAGGTCGACCGCCCGGGGGCGGAGGAATACGTCAAGGGCTGTGTCCAGCACTGGGCGGACATGGGCATCCGGTACCTGCGGGTGGACTTTCTCTCCTGGTTCGAGACCGGCTATGACCGTAATCTTGGAACGGTCGGTCCGGCGAGGCCGAAGGAACACTACCAGACGGCGCTCCGGTGGATGCGGGAGGCCTGCGACGCCAACGGCATGTATCTCAGCCTGGTCATGGCGAACATGCTCGATGAGGCGGATGTGGAGCGTCCTTATGGTCACATGACACGGATCAACGAGGATTGCGGTTCCGGAACGTGGTGGCGATTCAGCGACAACGACCGGGGGCATCGCCGCGCCGAGTGGTCGCAATACGCCAGCGCCTGCGACGGATACACCTACTGGTCGCACATTGCCGGCCGGGACTCGATCGACCTGGATGGCGACTTCATCCGTATCAACACTTTCGAGACGAATACCGAGAAGAGAACCGTCATCTCGATGCATCTGATGGCCGGCGGACCGATCTCCATCGCCGATCAGTACGACACCATCGGCGACGACCTGTGGCTCTACCAGAACGAGGAGATGCTCGCCCTGAACCGGGACGGATTCACCGGCAGACCGCTGACCAACGACCCCGCGGACGAGGCCAGCCAGATCTGGACGGGTCAGATGACGAACGGCGACTGGATCGTCGGGCTGTTCAACCGGGAGACCGAAACCCGCACGCGTAGTGTGGATTTCAACGTCCTGGGTGTGGCCGGGGACACCGTTGTCCGGGATCTGTGGCAGCATGCGGACCTGGGGTCCATGTCCTCTCTTTCCGAGGAGGTCCCGCCGCACGGCTGCCTGATCCTGAAAGTAACGGAGCAGCCATGCTCATGTGCGGAGCAGAGCATCATCTTCGATCCCATCGAGGACCGGGTATACGGGGATCCCGACTTCATGCCGACGGCCACGGCCAGTTCCGGTCTCCCGATCAAATTCGAGGTGGCCCTGGGGCCGGCGACCGTAGAGGATGGGATGATTCACCTCACCGGACCGAACGGGACGGTCTTCGTGACGGCTTCGCAACCCGGCAACGGGAGCTTCTGTGCGGCATTCCCACGGGTGCAGTCCTTCACGGTGACCGGAGGACATCAGGTAGCCATGTACGTCGCCGGCACCTTTACCGGGTGGAGTCCCAATATCGAGATGATACTGGTGGACGACATCTGGGCCGCCGAGGATGTGGAAATCGCGGCCGGCTATCAGGAGATGAAGTTCGCCAACACGAACGACTGGAGCGGCGACGACTGGGGCAACGCCGCCGGGCTCTCGGGCATCGCCCAACTGGCTACGGGCGGCGGACCGAACATTTCGTTCACCATTCCCCAGACGGGTTTCTACGACATTCGATTCGACGACATCAGCCTGGCCTATGCGATCGAGGCAAGCGAAACGGGAATCCACAGTGACGTTCCGTATGGCCGACCGGAACGGGCCGGGCTTAGGCAGAACATACCCAATCCCTTCAACGCCGGCACGCTGATCCGATACGAGCTGCCCGAAGCCGGTCAGGCCCGGCTGGAGATCTATAATATCCTCGGCCAGCGGGTGGCCGTGCTAACTGACGGGATACAGGCGGCGGGCACTCATGCCGTCCGCTGGGATGGCCGGGGCGATGACGGTCGAATTCTGTCATCGGGGATCTATCTGTGCCGGTTGATCACGGGGGAGGGTGTGAGGACGAGGAAGATGGTGCTGCTGCGGTAGAAAAATTTGGTGGCGTCTCAGTTTTCTGTTGGTATTTTTAGGTTTTGACTATAGCGGATCCGGTTGATATTGGCGGTGTCCACACCGGCTAATTGGATCGGGCTTTTGCCGTTTTTGTGTCTATTGTTCTTCCGGCAGTCAGTAAATCGATGCGTTCATCCAGGCGGCTGATCACCCCTTCGATGATGCTGTTGGTTCGTGGCATGCTGGCATAGTGGTGATGAGTCACCAGGTGAGGAAACTGTTTTTTGATGTGTCTGATGATGCCTGAAAAACCCGCCTGGTGGAATCCTGAGTCAACCAAGATCGCTTCTAACTGTCGTTGTGCTCCGGTGAGGCTGTGGGCATACAAGAGGCGATGCACAGCGCTCAGCAGACGCTTGTTCTGCCGCCAGTGGCCCCGTTTTTGAATGAACCGATAGCGTAACAGATGGCTCAGATCTTTCTCAAAATGACGCACACAGAGCTGTCGAGGACACTGAGGATAGACGGTCCGGATACCTTGAATAAGAGCTGGAAAGCCATCGGAGACAACGCCTGGAGGTGTATAGCCCAGGATGTGTTGAATGTCCCCTATAAAGCGTGTCCAACTGGCTCCATCCTCACGGTTGACCAACCGAGCATAAAGGATAACCTGGCTGTGACTGTCAACGCCTAACAGCAAGAGCTTTTTCCCGCTGCCCACATCGATGGCGTCACCATCGACGATCAGATAACCCGACCAGCGGGGCTTCAACTCGGCATTGACTTGCTCCGGCCCCTTACAGTTATCTGAAACCCTTTTACCAACAGTGAACTGAGACGCCACCGAAGATTCAAAATGGCATAATTATTCATCGGGTAAAAAGGGTGATGTTATAGTACCTGACAGGCTAATTGTCAGAATGTTTACGTTGATATTTCAACCGCAACACAGGCCATCAAAAAGTCAACTATCAAGTTCATTCATTTGATGGCGTTTAAATAAGCGATACACAAAGGTCAAAACATATCCTGCTTCACCACACTCAACACCCCAGCCACCAAGATCCCCCACAAAAGAAACCATACCCATGCCCGACCAGATCATCTCCTACGCCTTTCTGACGTTGGAAATCACCTGCGGAGTGGCCATCGTCCTGCGCTTCCGCGGGTCCCTGGGCGCCCTCCTGGGCGGGATCGGGAGCTGACTGATCCTGCCGGCCATCGGGCTGATTCTGAGACCGATCATCGTGGTGGGCAGCATCATCGCATCACTGGCCCACAAAACCCTTGCCCCCCGCCCTCTCATCCTCTATTTTCATCTAGCGCGCCGCGAATGTCTCGCGAAAGCCCCGAAAACCAACCCGGGAGATCACCGCCGTGAACCGCCTCATTTTCCGCACAGCCGTCCTCATCCTTATCATCGCCGCCGCAGCCGCCGTCCTGACCGCCACCGCCTCGGCCGACCGGCTGCTCATCCCCATGGACCTCTCCCAGTCCGATCATCTGAAGGCCTACGGAGTGGCCTACTGGTTCCTGGAGCACGGCTATAACGTCGAATGGCTGCTCAACTTCCGCGGCGGGTCCTTCCTCACCGACGCCACCGAGGAGAACGCCGCCGTGTGCCGTCTGCGAGGAGTCTCTTACGGGGTCATCGGCGGGTCGCAGACGGCCGCCATCTATCAGCAGATCGAGGAGAGCAACATGGACGTGATCCTGCTGGAGAAGGCCCCCTCGATCGCCATCTACACCCCGCCCAGCTCCGAGCCCTGGGACGACGCCGTCACCCTGGCCCTGACCTATGCCGAGATCCCCTACACCACCCTGTGGGACGAGGAGGTTCTGCGCGGCGACCTGGAGGAGTATGACTGGCTGCACCTGCACCACGAGGACTTCACCGGCCAGTTCGGCAAGTTCATCTCCTTCCAGAACCAGGACTGGTACCGCCGGCAGAAGATCGAGTCGGAGGCCATGGCCCGCAAGCTGGGCTTCGCCAAGGTGCCCGAGGAGAAGAAGGCCGTGGTCCGGATGATTAAGGACTATGTCATCCGGGGCGGCTTCCTGTTCGCCATGTGCTGCGCCCCCAACACCATGGACATCGCCCTGGCCGCCGAGGGGGTCGATGTGGTCCCAACCGAGTACGACGGCGATCCGGTGGATGCCGACTGCCAGTCGCGGCTGGATTTCTCCAGGACCTTCGCCTTCGAGAACTTCCGCCTGGAGACCAATCCCTACTTCAGCCCCTTCGCCAACATCGACGTCAACCGGGTGAACACCCCTCAGCGGCTCAAGGCCCTGGACTTCACCCTGTTCGACTTCTCGGCCAAGTACGACCCGGTGCCCACCATGCTGGTCCAGGACCACGTGGCCTACGTCAAGGGCTTCTACGGCCTGGCCACCTCCTTCAATACCGAGGTGATCAAGAAGTCGGTCATCATCCTGGGCGAGGTACCCAACAAGGGGCGAGCCAAGTACATCCACGGCAATCTGGGCAAAGGCACCTTTACCTTCCTGGGCGGCCACGATCCGGAGGACTTCGAGCACGCCATCGGCGATCCCCCGACGCAGCTTTCTCTGCATAAGAACTCGCCGGGATACCGGCTGATCCTCAACAACATCCTCTTTCCGGCGGCGCGGAAGAAGGAGAGAAAGACTTAGCCCGGCAGCGATCGTTGGTCTCAGCGCCGGAAAAAACAACGCCTTCCTTTTCAGCAGCTTCTGCCCACCACTGATCAATTGTTGAACAGTTCGGCAAGCCCCCCGAAAGACCACTCCGCACACCCCCAAAGCTGAACCCCTATCTCTCTGCGAAACAACATCTTGCAGCACACCGGAAAACCTCCATAAAACCGAGCAATCGGCACGGGTTTTGCCCCCCTTCATTCAAGAAAGAAGGAGGGAAGGGGTGAACTCTGTCATGCTGCTGCGTGTGTCCGTCGGACGAATCATCGAATGGCTGATCCTGACCATGCTGCTGATCACCCTGTGGCCGCTGTGCAGCCGCGGGGAGGACGGCCAGCTGACCGCCTTCCACGGCGGTCGGTATCGCTCCGAGCTGTTCCTGTCCAACGGCCTGCTGGCCGGGATGGGCTCGCGGACGGCCTCGCTGGGCGGGACCTGCACCGGCCTGGAGTACGGCGCCGAGGACCTCTACTGGAATCCCGGCCGGCTGGGCCTGCTGGAAAGGCCCCAGGCCATGCTCGACCTGACCCCCCCACTGATCAGCCTGGATGCCCAGAGCTTCGTGGACATCAACGATCTGGCCCGGGAGGCTGTGGACGATCTGGCCGCGGAGAAGGGCAGCCCCGACCTGGTTCTGGATCCCTCCGATTATCCCGACGTATCGGCCCGGCTGGGCCAGCGCAGTCTGGTTCCCAATGGCATTCTGGCCGTCCCGGTCTCCGATTGGAGTTTCGGCATCGGCCTGCATCAGGCCCTCAGCCTGGAGTTGGAGGCGGTCGGCACCGAGCTGCAGGCCAAGGTCTACGGCGAGGACGAAGACGATCCGGAAAATGACGTCGATCTGACCGTCGGCGCCGATCTGTCGCTGATCAGCCGGGTCCAGGTCAGCGCACTGGGATTCGGTCTGGCCCGAACGATCCGGCCCGGTTGGAGCGTCGGTCTGATGGTCAACCGCTACTTCGGCTCCAGCGCGGCCGACGGACGCATCCAGGTGGAGGGCATCATCCTGCGGGCCGGACGGGAGACGGCGTTCAACGACCCGTCCGATCCCTGGCCCAATGACCTCTATCAGGAGATGTCCGGCAGCTACCAGGGCACCGGCTGGGGCCTGAAGATGGGTGCATCCTGCCGGTTGCGCCCCAATCTCAGTCTGGACGCCACCCTCTCACTGCCCTCCCGGATCACCCTGCAGGGCGAGATGGACATCGTCCAGCACACCGTCCCCGGCCTGGATCTGTCCGACGACGATCCCCTGGACGCCGACCAGGTCGATCTGGACGAGCCCACCCGGACCGAGACGGTCGACAATCCCACCGCCGACCGGGTGAACGTGGACCTGCCCGGAGCTTTATGCCTGGGGGCCGCCTGGCGCTACCGGTTCGCCACCGCCCTGCTGCAATATGCCCGCTATTTCGGAGAGTACGCCTGCCGCTACGACATCGCCCAGGCCGACCTGCCGGTGGCCTACAGCGCCGGTCTGCGGCCCGGTCATGTTCTGACGGTAGGCCTGGAGGCCGGTCCGGCTCGCCTGGCCGGCGGCATGATCCTGGGCAAGGCCTTCTACGAGCGCGATCCTGAGAATGAGGAAGCCGACGGCGAGGCGCCCGAAGAAGAGTCCCTGATCGTTCCAACCTTCTCTCTTGGCACAGGTTTCGCTTTAGGTAGAGGGTATCGCCTGGATCTCCTGCTGATCTCGGTCCCCGCCGGGGTCATGCGGGCGACCACCACCTGGAACTTCTAGCCGATCATCTGCGATCATCACGGGGAGCGCTGGCTGTGAGGGAGCCCCGCCGACATCGCCCGATCATACACAGGAAGATCACCTTCCGACGGTTGCTGATGGCCGCCTTTGTGGTCACGGCCACCATCCTGGCGGTCTGTCCTGAGACCCCGGCCGGGGCCGGAATGACCATCACCGAGCGGCCCATGGGCCTGGTCTCCGGCGCCGACACCGTCGAGATCCGCTGGGCCGAGCCCTATCGGGCCTCTCTGCGTCATGCGGTCCGCTCCGGAGGGGGCGATCCCGCCAATTACCCCTTCACCATCACCGACCTGATCATCGACCAGCCCGGCCATCTGGCTTTCCTCCCCGGCGAGCAGCTCTCGCCGGGTGTTCACTACTGTCTGCTGTCCGGCAGTGCCGGCACCTCCAGCGAGTTTCTCCTCCTGGTGGAGAGCCCCTCCGCTCCGGCGGCCATCAGCCCGCGGACCTCCCAGGGGGGAACCGGCATCGGGACGGTCGATCCGGTCTTCCGCTGGCACGCCGTCCCCGGGGTGCCTTATTATCATCTCCTGCTCTCCGACCAGCCCTTTCGCATCCAGGAGAATGAAGACGGGGAGCTGTGCGTCACCGGCGCCAACATCATCTGGCAGGCCATCACCGCCGGGACCTCCCTGCCCTACGGCACCCCGGACCCGTCCGGCACGCTGCCCCCCGCACAGATCCCTCCCCTGGTCTCGGGCTTGCGCTATAACTGGCTGGTGCTGAATAACTACGGCAATCACCCGGCGCTCAGCTCGGCGGTCACCGCCGGGCCGACCGGTTTCCACGTCGATGTCCAGCCGCCCTTTTCGGCGCCCCAGCTGATCGAGCCATCGTTCGGAGCGGAGATCACCGCCGACCCGATCACCTTCCGCTGGAGCCGGGTGGAGGAGGCCAGCGGCTACCACCTGTATCTCTATGAGATCCTCGAGGAGGACGGCAGCTCGGCGGCCCTGCCGGTCTTCGGCACGGTCACCGGCCGCACCGAATACCGCCTGCCGACCGGCGGGCGGCTGCGGGACGGTGAACACCTGTGGAAGGTGCTGGCTGCCGACGATGCCGGCTACGGCGCCCTCAGCCAGGAAGGCCGCTTCTTCTTCCGGACCGCCTCGGCGACCCTGGCGGTGCGCACCGAGCATGACGGCGGCACTCCGCAGGATCCCGATGATGACGCCTGTCTGCCCCGGGCCGAGGTGACGATCGAGCCGCTGCCCGGTCCGGCGGATTCGAGGGACCTGCTGACCGATGAGAACGGCTACGCCGATATCGAACTGCCCCTGGGGACGTATCGTCTGACCGGTCGCCTGGCCGGTTATCAGGCCGGTGCCGACACGGTCTGTCTGGCCGACAGCGGCCGGACCGTCTCCTGCGCTCTGATCCTCTCGCCGCACCCTTCGACCGTCTATGGATCCACGGTCGACGGGCAGGGAGATCCCCTGCCCCGGGTCGAGGTCGAGGCCGCGGCATCTCTCGGCGGGCGAACCCGTGCGGCTGAATCGGATCTCAACGGGGCCTTCCTCCTGCAGCTGGAGCCGGGGACCTGGACCCTTTCCGCCCGCAAGGCGGGATACGCCTCTCCGGAGGACCGCATTCTGACCCTCCCGGCCGGCCAGCAATACGACCTGGACGATCCCTCCGGAGGCGGACCCCTGAAGCTGACCCCCTGCCGCTATCACCTCTCCGGTCAGGTGACCAATCCCAACGGCCTGCCCGTCTGGCGGGCCGAGGTAACCATCGTCAACGGTTCTCTCCAACATACGGACCAGACCGACGCCCTGGGCCAATACGAGTTCTCCCTCGAGCCCGGAGCCTGGACCGTGAACGCCTCCAAACCCGGTTATGCTCAAGCTGATCCGGCCACGGCGACGATCACGGATGCGGACGCGACCATGAACCTGGTGCTGATACCCAGGGCGTCGCTGGTCTCCGGATGGGTCACCGACGGACAGAACGGTCTGCCGGAGATGACCGTCACCGCCGTCCCTCTGGCCGGCCCGGCCGCATCGGCGACCACCGGTCCGGCCGGCGGATTCTCTCTCAGCCTGCTCCCGGGAACCTACCGGCTGGAGACCGCCGGTGACGGTTTTGTGCCCCCGGAACCGCTCTTCTTCACCCTCGGCCGGGGGGAATTCTTTCACGACGTGGAGCTGTCCATGTCCCCGGCCGAGGCCAGTGTGGCCGGCCGGGTGACCATGGACGGATCCACCGGACTGGAGGGGGCCCGGGTCTCCAACGGAACGATCCATACCCTGACCGAAGCCGGCGGCCGCTATCGGCTGGCTCTGCCGGCCGGCAGCCATCGCCTGCAGGCCTCTCACCCGGGCTTTCTGCCGGCTCAGACCGGACCGATCTCGCTGGCCGCCGGCCAGCATCTCTCCGGCGTCGATCTGACGATCTATGACCACGCCGGCATCCTGGAGGGCCATGTCCTCTGTGACGGACAGCCGGTGGGCTCAGCCCGGGTGGTGATCGAGAGCGCCGGCGGAGCCAAAGGGACGGTCAACGATCAGGTTTTGACCGACCCGGCCGGGAAGTTCATCCACTCCCTGAGCCCCGGCGACTACCTCGTCTCGGTCCTCAAGCCGGGCTTGACTGATCCGATCCAGGGACGACCGGTCGTTGTCAGGTCCGGACAATGGACCAACCTGGATCCCTTTTCCCTGGAGAAGCACCTGGCCCGTATCGGCGGAACGGTGGCCTCCCGGTCCGATCCCCTGGACGGCGCCCGGGTTCGGCTGGAAGCCCTCTGGCCGGACGGTCCCGATTATCTGACCCTCACCGATCCTGACGGACGGTTCGTCCTGGATGTGGCCGCCGGCGGAAGCTACGCTGTCACCGCCAGCCGTCCCGGATATCTGGCCGCCGGCGATACGGCCCAGGCGGCCGGGCCGGGAGACGTCAGCCAGATAGCGCTGCAGCTGGAGCCCTGCCAGGGCCGCATCTCCGGCCGGATCACCGATTCCGAGGGCCGCTCCCTGAGCCAGGCGCTGGTCACGGCCGGCGATTCATCGACCGTCTTTCGGACTCTCAGCGGACCGGATGGCGCCTACCGGCTGTCGGTCCGGGCCGGCCGCTATCAGCTTCGGGTCACCCGGCCGGGGTACGCCGGTCAGACAGCGATGGTTCTCGTCCCGCTGGGCTCGACCGTCCCCGGCCAGGATTTCTCCCTGCAGCCCAATCCCGTCACCATCATCGGCGGGGTCCGGGACGCCTCCTCCGGAACGCCGCTGTCCGGTGTGCTGGTCACGGCCACTGCCGCCGACAGCTCCCGGGGCGGCTCGGCCCGCAGCGACACCCAGGGTCAGTTCGCCATCCCGGATCTGGCGCCGGGCGTCTATCGCATCGCCGCCGGCCCCGCCGGCTATCAGCCCCTTGAGACGACCCAGCGCATCCTGGTCGGCGGCCAATTCGCCCGGGTCGATCTCGATCTGACTCCCTATACTGCCGGCCTGAAGGGCTCGGTGTCCGGCGGCGGCCGGCCCCTGGCCGGGGCCACCGTGATCGCCGCGGCCGCCGGACGCGCCGTGGGCCGGACGTCCAGCGGCTCTTCGGGCGACTTCCTGCTGGCCCATCTGCCGGAGGGCGCCGTGGTCGTGTCCGCCTTCAAAAGCGGATACTCCAGCCCAGCTCCGGACACCGTCCTGCTGGCCTCCGGCCAGACCGATTCGGTCCTCGTGGTGCTGTCCCCGAACCTCGGCCTGATCACCGGCCGGGCCTCGGCGGCCGGCGAAGGAGTGCCCGGCGTTCTGGTTACCGCTCGCGGGCAGGGCGGCGGCTTCGCCTCAGACAGCACCGGACCGGAGGGCCTCTTCCGGCTGGACCGGCTGGCTGCAGACACCTATACGCTCTCCGCCTCGGCCGGCGGATATCTGATCGCGCCGGAGGAGACCTCGGCAGCCGTCGGGGCCGGCGATTCCCTGTCCATCCCCTTCGAGTTGACCCGCTGCGCCCTGTCGGTCTCCGGCCGGGTGATCGATCAGCAGGGCCAGGTCCTGCCGGGCGTCACCGTCCAGGCCGCCGGCCGGGAGGGAATCCGCCGGACCGTGACCGACGGTTCCGGGCAATACCTTCTGGAGAACCTCTCTCCCGGGGCCTGCTGCGCGCTGTCGGCCGTCTTTTACGGTGACGGCTACCTGAGCGATGTCCTGAATCTGGAGCTGGGGGATCAGGATCTTGCCGGGGTGGATCTGGAGGTCCTGGTCACCCAGGGAGTTATCTCCGGGAACACGGGAGTGGAAGGGGCCGCGGTGACGGCGGCCGATCCGGTGCTGGGCGTTCACAAGACGGTCCTGTCCCAGCCGGACGGCTCCTATCAGGTGGACTATCTGCCGGCCGGCAATTACCGGGTGACGGCCCAGAAACGCGGCTGGTCGAGCGCTCCCGAGGCCCGCCAGGTCTCCGGGCTGGGTGCCCGGGAGCACCGCTCGGGGATCGATTTCTCCCTGGCGGCCGGCACCCCGGCGATCAGCGGCCAGGTGGTGGACCAGGACCTGGATCCGGTGCCCGATGCTCCGGTGACGGCCGTCTGCCCCCACCTGACCCGTACCGACACCACCGACACCCAGGGCCGGTACCATTTCGATGTCCTCGATCCCCAGCAGACCTATCAGGTGGGCACCCTGCTGGATGAATGCGATTACGACAATGGTCAGATCTCGGTCGATGTATCCGGCGGTCCGGTCACCGCTCCGCCCCTTGAGGTGATCGCCCATACCGCCTCTATCGCCGGACAAATCAGCGATGATCAGTCCCGGCCCATGGCCGGTGTGTCGGTGAGGCTGTCTCCCGGCATGTCGGTCACCACCAGCGACGCTCAGGGGCAGTTCGTCTTCTCCTGTCTGGAGGCCGGCAGCTACCGGCTGGAGGCCTCTGCCGTCGGGTGGCAGGCTCCGGGGCAGACGGCCGCGGCGCTCAAGGGTCAGACCGTGACCGCTGATCTGTCGCTGCAGCCGGTGCAGGGGGCCGTCTACGGCCAGGCCCGCCGGGAAGGGAACGCGCTGCCCGGCGTGCTGGTGACCCTCTGCTCGCCGGGTATGACCGCCCGGACCGACACCACCGATTTCACCGGCAGCTATGCCTTCGAGGACCTGGACGTTTCCAGGATCTACCAGCTGACGGCCCGTAAGCGGGGCTATGAGACCTGCCTTCACTCCGGGATCGCCCTGCAGACCGGCGAATCCCGCCGTCTGGACCTGGGGCCCGCCCCGGTGGCCAATTCCATCGCCGGTGCCGTCCGCCAGGGTGATGACGGGACACCCGTGCCCGGGGCCCTGGTTTGGGCCGTGGATCTGAATGGGATCACCCGCAGCGACACCTGCGACGGCCTGGGCAATTACTGCCTGTTTGATCTGTCGGCCGGTCCCTGCGCGGTGACCGCCGTCCATGACGATCTGGCCGGGAGATCCCGGTCCCTGGTGATGGCTCCGGGACAGGCCCGGGGGATCGATTTCGCCTTGGACGACCGGGGGGCGATCGCCGGCACCATCTTCTACCGGGGCCAGGGGCGTCCCGGCGCCCTGGTGGCGGCCGTCGACCGCCAGACCGGGGAGCCCTTTCTGTCCACCAGCCGGTCCGGAGGAATTTTCGACATCCCGGGGCTGACGCCGGGAGACTACGACATCTCGGTCTCCATTCGCGGGTTTGAGACGGCTGAAAGCCCCGGGTGTCTGACCATCCTGCCGGGTTCCCGGGAGACCCTCGATATCGAGCTGACCGGCGACGAGTTCACCCTGCTGGGATCGGTCCGGGACATCCACGACCTCCCGGTGGCCGGCGCGGAGGTGATCGCCTCCGTCGACGGGGCGACCGACACCACGGCGACAGATCCGTGCGGCAACTATGCCCTGAACCTGTCTGCCGCATCCCGCTGCATCGTCCACACCCGGGCCGGCGGCCACCATCAGGCCCCGGCCGAGACGGTCTCGGTGGTCCGGGGAGAGGCCGTGGTGGTCGATTTCGAGCTGATCCCCCAGACCAACTCGGTCTTCGGAACGGCGTCCGACGGACGGACCGGAGCGGCGGTCGGCGGGGCCGCGGTGGTCCTGGCCGACTCGACCGGCTCAGAGCAGCGTGATAGCACCTCCGCCGGCGGCGCATACCTCTTCTCGGCCCAGCCGGGCCGCCATACCCTGCGCGTGGAAAAGACCGGCTATGCGCTCTGGGGTCCCCGGGAGATCGTCCTCACGGCCGGCGGATCCGTTTTTCAGGACGTGGTCCTCAACCGTCTGGTGACCACCGCCGACCTGAGCGGCACGGTCACCTGGGGCGACCAGCCGCTCTCCGGCGCCCGGGTGACGGCCCGCTCCCTGGACGGGGAGACGGCCGACACGGTCTGGTCCGGTCAGGACGGCGGCTATCTCTTCGCCGGGCTGACAGCCGGGCAGGATTATGTGCTCAAAGCGTCCCAGGACGGGTTCACGGACCTGTCCTCCGGTCCTGTTCCGCTTCCCTCCGGAGGTCAGATCCACGACCTGCACTTCCCCCGCGGCCGGATCGCCTGGTCGGTGACCGGGCAGGGGGGCGGACCGCTGGCCGGCGTCACGGTGCATCTGTCCTCCGAGGGGATGGACACGATCATGGTCACCGATGCCGGGGGCGGCTGCGGGACCGATGAGCACCTCGGGCCGGGATGGTATCAGGCCGGGCTGACCGCGGGCGGGGATTATCTTCCGGTAGTACCCTACGAGATCGACCTGGAGATGGATCAGGCCCGTACCGAGCCGGTGGCTATGGCCATCCGGCACACTCCCTTTCCCGGCGACAGCGCCTTCTCGGTGGGCGAGGCGATCGCCATTCACGCCACGGTCGAGAATCCCGGGGACTCGACCGAGCTGTCCCTGTCCTATCGCCATCCCGGCGAGACGGAGTGGTCGATCGAGGCAATGACCCCGGACGGCAAGGCCTCCCTGATCCGCAGGGAACGGATAGCCGGCGAGCATCTCACCGGCGTGTTCGGGTCGGGCGTCACGATCTATCAGGCCGTCATCCCGGGCGGGGCGCACAGCGGCCGGCTGGCCTATTTCATCGAGGCCCGGCATCACGGCCGGACGTATTCCCGGCGGTCCTCCCCCTGGGAGCTGGATGTCATCAACAAGGGCACACTGCGCAAGGTCGTGCTGTCGCCGGCGGAGAAACGGCTACCCCCGGAACTGCCCTATGTCTTCCAGTTGCAGACCTATGACGTCCAGGGACACAATCTGAATTATCTGCTTGGGGCCGAACACATCTCCTGGTCGCTGGTCAAGGGCCCCGGAGAGATCGAGAACACCAGTCAGGATCCCACCCTGGCCACTTTCGTCAGCCATGAGCAAGGCGTGGCCGTTCTGGAAGCCACCGTCTCTCTGGACGGGATCACCCTGAGGACCCAGGCTCAGGTGACCTGCCAGAGTTCGGTGCTCGGCCAGCTGGAGATCGCCGGGCCTGCCCAGTCCGAGATCGCCAGCGGAAGCCAGGCCACGTTTCGCTATGTCGCCCAGGATACATCCGGACGGGCGATGTCTATCTGGCCTCGGTGGGACATACAGCCGGAGGGAGCGGGATCATTCACCCGCTCCCTCAACGGCGACCGGTTCTCCTTTGCGCCGCATGCCGATTTCATCGGACAGGTGCGGATCTTTTTGACCGATAGCGTCACCGGCGAGACGGCGGAGTATAATGCCGACGGCGGCATGGCCGGGTGCGATCGCGGGGCCAGCGTCTACTATCCCCTGGCCGGCGAGGCCCCGGGGACGGCCATCGGCGACCGCCAGGGATTCCGGCTGATCATCCCCGATTCGGCCCTGACGGCCGGCGCCGCCACCCATATCTCCCTGCGCACCCCGGACATCCCGGACGTGAAGCGCTACACTCCGGGGCACCAGATCCACGGCAGCATCTACGAGGTCGGCTCCAGCAGTCCGCTGGGCTTCGATCGGCCGGTGGAGCTGATTCTTCCGGTCTGCGACCAGGCCCGGGAGATGCGCTCGGTGATCGGCCGGTGGGACGGACAGGCACTGGAATGGATCGAGGTGGGGGGCACCTGCGGGGCCGGCGAGATCTGCGCCCCGGTCGATCACTTTTCTCAATTCGCCGTCCTGAGCGTCTCCGAGCCGCTGGGATGGAGCGACATCCGGCTGCTGCCCAATCCTTTCACGCCCTACGATCCTTACGGTCTGCAGCTGGCCTTCACCCTGTCCTCCGACCGGGCCCGCAAGCCCTTCGTGACCATCCGGGTGTACACCATGACCGGCCGGCTGGTCCGGACCATCTGCGAGAACGAGCCCATCCCCAAGGGGATCTATCCGCCCGGGGAGAGCTTTCATGACAGCCGGGGAGAGGATATCACCCTCTGGGACGGCCGCACCGATTCCGGGGAGCTGGCCCGCAACGGCCGGTATCTGATCCACTTCCGGGCCGACGACTCGGACGGAACGGTGGAAAAGCTGCTCCCCGTGGTGCTGATCAAATAGGACCTAAAGATGATTCGTGGTCAGAACATATCGGCCCGTTGCCGGGCCATCGGTGATCGGCCAAGGCGAAGCCTCCGGGCAGCCCTTCCGGCCGCCAGGGATCGGCTCTGGCGGACCGCGGCGGGCGCTCTTGCCGTCCTGGCGCTGCTCAATCCGGCCGGCGCACCGGCCCAGACGGTCAGCGATCTTCCGGCCGCCTTCGTCGATATCGGCTACGGCGCCCGGCCCATGGGCATGGGGGGCGCCTTCGTGGCTCTGGCCGACGATGCCAACGCGGTGCTGTGGAACCCGGCCGGGCTGGTCCGCCTGGAGTCCAGCCAGCTGACCGGCATGTACGCCCGGCAGATGGGGCTGATCCCTTACGGCTTCATCGGATTCGCCCAGCCGGTCTCGTACCGCAGCAGCCTCGGCGCCGGCGTCATCTCCTCCGGCGATGCGGCCCTGCGGGAGATGAGCGCCCTGCTGTCGGTGGCCCACCGGCTGAGACCGGGTCTCAGTCTGGGACTGAGCGCCAAGGCCCGCATGGCCACCTACGGCAATAACTCCGACGGCGCCTGGGATCCGGACGGGACCGGCAACCGCCAGGTGACCGGCCGGGCGCTGGGCTTCGGGTTCGACCTGGGCCTGCTCTACGATCTCACCGAGCAGACCTCTCTGGGCCTGCTGTGGCGGGATATCCTCGCCCCGGTCGACTGGCAGGCTGACAACGAGGCCGGCACCGCCCGGGGCGGGGGAGAGGGCGTGCCCATGGCCCTGGTGATGGGCACGGCCCACCGGTGGAGCGATGAGGTGAGCATGTCCCTGAGTCTGGACCGCTCCCTGCACAGCGACGGGACCGACCGGCTGGCCGCCGGATACGAGAACCGGCTGTGGAACCTGCTCATCCTGCGGGCCGGATACGGCCAGGAGATCGCCGCCGATCCCGACCGGCTGTACACCCTGGGCCTGGGCCTGGAGCACGACCTGGGCTCAACCTGGCACCTGGCCTTCGACTTCGCCTACCTGTTCCACGACCTGGCCAACACGCCGCGGCTCTCGTTGACGGTGGGATTTTAGCGGCCAGAAAGTGAGATGCCCAGGAAAATAGATATAAAGAAGGGGCGCGACCCGCAAAGGCCGCGCCCCTTTTTCATCTCTTCTGTCCGGTGCTCTACTTGGTCCCGTTGCCCACCCTGCGGTCGAACTCCCCGGCCTGATTGGACTGATCCGAAATATTTCCGGCGGCGTCCACCGCCTTGACCCGGTAGTAATAGTCAACAAGTGTGTCCCCGGCCGCGCCGGTATCGAGATAATTCGTTCCGCCGGCCTGACCCAGGGAATCGCCCAGCCCGCCGGCCACCGTGTCGCGGTAGACCAGGTAGTGATCCACCCCGACATTGTCGTAGGGCAAGCTCCACAGCAGCTGGATGTCGCCGGAGGTCTTTCCGGGCTGGGTGAGCATGGATTTAAGGTTGTCCACGGCGAACGGCGGCACCTCATCGACCATGCCCATGGCGATCTTGCAGACCACGGCGTCGCGCCACCCGCCATTGAAGTTGAGATCATAGGCCCCGGCGGTGACCGGAAAATCGGCCGAGTCGGTGCAGGCGGCGATATAGACGTTGCCCCCGTCATCGACAGCCAGCTCCGGAGGCCAGTCCAGGTCGCCGTCGGTGCCGCTGCTGCCCAGGTAGGTGGAAAAATCCAGGGCGCTGCCGGAGGCGTTGAGATCGGCCTGGAAGATATCCAGGATCCCGTTGTAGCTGTCGTCGATGGCGTTGCCGGTGGTGGGGAAATCGGCCGACTCGGTCGAGCCGGTCAGGCGGGCGCAGCCGGCGCCGTCCACGGCGATCCCGCTCCCGTATTCTTTGGCGCCCCCGCCCAGAAAGGTGGAGTAGTCAAGCCCGTTGCCGGCTGAGTTGAATTTGGTCACGAAGGCGTCCTGAACGCCGTTCATCACCTGATCGTGCGCCCCGGTGGTGGTGGGAAAATCCCAGGATGAGGTGTATCCGGTCACATAGGCTTTGTTCGATCCATCCACGTCGATCCCCAGACCCCGTTCCAGACCGCTGGCCCCCAGAAAAGTGGAATAGGCCAGGGAGGTGCCGTTGGTGGACACCTTGGTGACGAAGATATCCTCCAGGCCGGTGAAGATCCGGTCGTAGGCGCCGGCGGTCGTCGGATAGCCGCTGGACCAAGTCCAGCCGGTGACGTAGGCGTACCCCGAGCCGTCCACGGCGATGGCCCGGCCGACGTCATGATCGGTGCCGCCCAGGAAGGTAGAATAGAACAGGCCGCTGCCGGCGGCGTTGAGCTTGGTGCAAAAGGCGTCCCAGTTGCCGTTGTAGCTCATGTCGTAAGCCCCGGCGGTGAACGGAAAGTCGCTGTTATAGGTGTAGCCGGTGACATAGGCGTTCCCCGAGCCGTCGATGGCGATGGCGTAGCCCTCGTCCGGTCCGGTGGTCCCGCCGCCCAGAAAGGTGGAGTATTCCAGGCCGTTGCCGGCCTTGTTCAGCTTGGTGACGAAGACATCGCTGGTGCCGCCGTTGAAGGTCTGATCATAGGCGCCGGTGGTGGTGGGGAAGAACTGCGACCCGGTGAATCCGGTGACATAGGCGTATCCGGAGTCGTCCACCGCGATGCCGTATCCCTTGTCGGCGCCGCCCCCATTGAGGTAGGTGGAATAGACCAGACTGGAGCCGCTGGTATCGAGCTTGGTGACGAAGACGCTGGTGCCGTTGTTGTAGCCCCACTGATAGGATCCCGGCGTGGTCGGGAAGCTGTCCGAGGAGGTATAGCCGGTGACATAGACATATCCGCTGCCGTCCAGGCCGATGTCCATGGCCCGGTCCTCCTCCGACCAGCCCAGATAGGTGCTCCAGTCCAGCAGGCCGACCGGCTGAACGGTGACATAGCAGCTCATTGTCTCCCCGGCCGAGGAGATGGCGCAGATATCCAGGCCGGTGCTGGAGTTATCATACAGCCGCGAGCTCGGGTTGGTGCCATCGCCGAAATTGGGCATGGTCTCAAGATAGAAGTAGTGGCGGCGGTTGCCCAGGTTGACCAGGTGGTCCAGCTCGCTGTAGCTTCCCTGATTAGCTTCCTCCAGATCGACCTTCTTGTGGTTCTCGTTGTCGTTGTCGGCGATCGACTCGTCGATGTGCCAGATGGCCAGACCGCCGGCGTCCGAGCCGCCGGAGGTGGTGTCGAACCAGGCCCACAGTCCGGCGTCATATCCGGACAGCTGGCGGTTCTCCACCAGGAAGTACTGATTGCTGTCCGCGGTCAGGATCGTGAGCGCATTATAATCGAGCGAGTCGGTAGCGAACAGGGTCTGGAAGCCGTTGGCGGCGACCGTGTCCGGCGTCACCAGCCCGGCCTGGATCTTGGACCAGGCGCAGGGATGGGTGGGTGTCTGGCCCCGGTAAGAGTCCCCCTCGGCCTGGCCCCAGCCGCCGTAGCCCATCAGTCCATGGCCGCCGATGCCGGCCGAGGAGACGTCGGTGTCATAGAGATCGATCAGGCCGATATCATGACCCAGCTCGTGGCAGGTCACCCCGATGGTGGCCCGGTGCGTGCCGTGCAGCTCTCCATCCTGCATGTAGCCCCCGCCCCAGGCATAATGGCACAGGGTCACTCCGTCCAGAGTGGGGGCCCCCACGGCCCCGAAACCCAGCGCCCAGCGGTGGCCCCATACCGACGGCGACCAGGCGGCCGAGTAGCCCCGCTCATAGCCGGCCACGATGGTCAGGATGTGCAGCTCGTCGGCCTGGATGAGATTATCATAATCGCTGTCGAAGGCGGCATAGTTGATATAGGAGTTGGCCGCCACCAGGGCGTCGTAGACGATCTGGCGGTTGGCGTCGCCGATGGTGGCCCCGGGATCGGGATGGTTGTACCCCAGGGTGACCCGAATGACCCCGTCGCCGGCGATGTTCCACGTCTCGGCGGCCTGAATGGGCGAGAAGGTGGTCGCCGAGGCCTCGTAGAAGTAATTGCGCACCGTCTGGCCGGCGCTGCTGAAGAACCAGTTGGACCAGTCGCTCTCCGAGGTATAGGTCAGCGTTCGGTCGGAAAACTCCACCAGGATGATGATGGCATACTCGGCAGCCTTGTGCGGACCTGGCGGCGCCCACATGGCCCCTTTGGGCCCCTGTGGCAACCGCCTGACCAGCCGGTCGGCTTCCCGGACCGTGGCCGCACTCCCCGGCGGGGGCTCGATCGCCGCCCGGGCCTCGGTGGCCCTCAGCGCGCCGTCCTCGATGCGTCCGTACCACCACCAGCCGGTATCGTCCAGAATGATAAGATGATCCTCATGGCTGACCCAGTTGCGCCACTCATCGCCGCCCTGGCGGGCCGTGAAGACGGTCCCGTCGGGCTGGGTCAGGGTGAAAGGCGCATCCAGGGCCGGAATGGCCAGAACCCCGGCGATGGAGCTAAAAAAGAGAACAGCCGTGACCAGAACTCCCGACCACAGCCGGTTTGAAACGGCTCTCATGAGCGCACCTCCTCGAAAAAATCCGATCTGTCTGACCGCTTTTCCTCCGTCACCATGCTATCATATTTACATGATTTTGTCAAGACATATTTTAGGCAAAATGTATGCCGGTTTCGGTACGGATCGACTGGCCGGCAGGCTTCGACAGGCGGGGCTCCGATCGAAAAAAGTCGATTTTCCCTTGATATCCAAATATACCGACTGTACTTTATAACAAAAACAAGCCTGTGGGCATTTCCCCGGGCCGGCATGATGAGAATTCTCCCGTTTGTCCGGATATACCATCGAAGACCATGACGCACCGTTTGCGATTCACAGGATATATCTTCATCACCATGATGTTGTGTGCTGCCGCTCTATGGTGTCACGATATCGACCTGGTCCTGGACCGTTCGGCCTACGAGCCGCACCGGTCGCCGACCCTGACCGGCTGGGGAGAAAACGTCCCTGATCGCCTGCAGGAAGGAGAAAGGTTCCAATACCAGGGGATCTATGCGGTGGAGCCCCGTGGCCGGATAGGCCTGGTCCGGCGGTTCGACCGCCGCCAGGGGTGGTCCCATGCGATCCTGTCTGAAGCCCTTCCGGTGCAGGAGGGGGCCCTGATCGCGGTCAGCGGCCGGGTGGTCATGGTGGAGCAGCCCATCACCGGCACCGGCCGGGTTCATCGAAGCCGCCGTCTGAAGCCGGACGATATCGAGGTGCTTTTCGACACCGCTCCGGCCCGGGAACAGGCCCGCCGGATCTACGCCCGGATCCGGCCGCAGCTCCAGGATCGGATTGCCCTGCCGGGCTCCAGGCTCGTTCTGGCCGAGGAGCCTCGCTGGAGGGTGGACTGGCTCGCCGGAGAAGCAACGTTTGTGGTGGTCGCGCACAGCTTCGACCTGATGTACGCCGCCGAGACCCAATTCCTTTTCTCCCTTGAGGATGAGCAGCTGCAGAGAATCTATTTCATGGAGTGGTTCAAGGGCGAATAACAATCCCCTGTTGAAAGCCTTCGAACGGAGGTGGAAGATGTGTGCAGAGGGAAAAGAGAGCTCCCGGACGCGCTCGCCGAAGAAACGACCGCCGGCAAAAAGGCTTGCGAAAACAAGCCCGGCCGGGAAAGAACCGCAATTCGTCCGGCCCGATCCGATCAAGCGCATCGCCGCCGGCCTGGTGGATGGCATCCCGGCCTATCTGATCGCCTTCATCCCGTTTATAGGCGGCCTCATCAGCGCCACCTATCTGGCCATTCGAGACGGGCTTCCGACCGGTGACGACCAGACGCAGAGCCTGGGCAAACGGCTTCTGGGTCTGAAAACGGTCCGTCTGCCGGAGGGAAAGCCCTGCGATTACCTCACCTCGCTGCTGCGCAACCTGCCCTTCGCCGTGCCGGCCCTGATCATGGTCCGCCCGGTCAAGGGCTGGATCCTGGGGTCCTTCATCTGGGGAGCCCTGTTCCTGGTCGAGATCCTGCTGATCATCGTCGATGAGAACGGAGTGCGCCTCGGCGACCGGCTGGCCGGGACGGCGGTGGTGGAGGCTGCAGAGAAGTGACGATGCCCAAGAAGCAGAACATCGACCTGTTCGAGACCCCGGGCGAGGGTGAGGGCAAGACCGCGGCCCCCCTGGCCGACCGGATGCGGCCCACCACGCTGGACGAATTCGTCGGGCAGGAGCGTATCCTGGGGCCGGGAACGGTCCTGCGCCGGGCCATCGAGAAAGGCGAGGTCGGCTCGGTGATCTTCTGGGGACCGCCGGGGACCGGCAAGACCACCCTGGCTCACATCATCGCCCAGGCCACCGGATCGCACTTTGTCTTCTTCAGTGCCGTGCTCTCCGGGGTCAAGGAGATCCGTGAGGTGGTCCGCCAGGCCGAGTTGCAGCGCGACGTCCACGGCCGGGCGACCATCCTGTTCGTGGACGAGATTCACCGCTTTAATAAGGCCCAGCAGGACGCCTTTTTGCCCCATGTGGAAAGCGGCCTGATCCGCCTCATCGGGGCCACCACCGAGAACCCCTCCTTCGAGGTCATCTCGCCGCTGCTGTCCCGCTGCCGGGTCTATACCCTGGAGCCGCTCTCCGAGGAGCACCTCAAGGCCATCCTCAAAAGGGCCCTGCAGGATGAGCAGCAGGGGCTGAAAGGGCTGAAGCCCAGGGTGGACGCGAAAGCCGTGAATTTCCTGGCCGAGATGTCCTCCGGCGACGCCCGGGTGGCCCTCTCGGCTCTGGAATTCGCCGTCATGACGGCCCGGGCCGGCAGGGACGGCCGCCGCCGGGTGACCCTGACGACGGCCGAGGAGGCCCTGCAGAAGAAGGCCCTGGTCTACGACAAGGCCGGGGAGGAGCATTACAACATCATCTCGGCCCTGCATAAAAGCTTGCGAGGCTCCGATCCGGACGCGGCCCTCTATTGGCTGGCCCGTATGCTGGCCGCCGGCGAGGACCCCCTGTATATCGCCCGACGGATGGTCCGCTTCGCCTCCGAGGATGTGGGCAATGCCGATCCGCAGGCCCTTTCGGTGGCCCTGGCCGCCAAGGAGGCCTATCACTTTCTGGGCACCCCGGAGGGCGAGCTGGCCCTGGCCCAGGCGGCCGTCTATCTGGCCACCGCGCCTAAGAGTAATGCCGCCTATCGGGCTCTGTCCAGCGTCCAGCGGGAGGTCCGGGAGACGGGCGCCCTGCCGGTGCCGCTGCATATTCGCAACGCTCCCACCCGGCTGATGAAGGAGCTGGAGTACGGCAAGGGCTATCGGTACGACCACGAACACCCGGATCACTATGCCGGCCAGGAGTTCCTGCCCGAAAAACTGCGCGGCCGGCGATATTATCATCCCACGGCGTTCGGCTTCGAGAAAGAGATCACCCGGCGGCTGGAATGGTGGCGGAAGAAGAAGGCGCGGATCCGGGAGGAAGGAAAAAAAGAGGCTGGCGGGAACAAAAACCGCCGGAAAGAAAGCCCGACCAAGCCGGCGGCTGCCCCAAAGCATCCAAAGGAGAACGAAGGTGAATCGTGACGAACTGGTGAAGTATCTGAACGAGTATTTGAAGATCACCGAGATCGAGGACGTCTCCGATAACGGGCTTCAGGTGGAGGGCGGCGACCGGGTGGACAAGATCGCCTTCGCCGTGGATGCCTGCCATGAGGCCTTCCGCCGGGCCGGGGAGGCCGGGGCCCAGATGGTCATCTCCCACCATGGCCTGTTCTGGGGAAAACCGTTGATGATCAAAGGGGTTCACCGAGAGCGCATTGCCCTTCTGCTGAAGGACAACATCTCCCTGTATGCCGCCCACCTGCCTCTGGATATCCATCCCCAGGTGGGCAACAATGTCCAACTGTTGAAGTTGCTGGGACTGAGCCCGGAGGAGTGCCGCTTCGGCGAGTATCACGGTTCCATGCTGGGTGTCATGGGCCGTTTTCCCCAACCGCTGGCCCGTGAAGAGGTGGTCGGGAAACTGCAAGAGGCCCTGGCTGCGCCGATGACCGTCCTGCCGTTCGGTCCCCAGAGGATCACCACGGTGGGCGTCATCTCCGGCGGAGCGGCCGACATGGCCGTCCAGGCCATCGAGGCCGGCGTCGACCTGTATCTGACCGGCGAATCCAGCCATTCTGTCTACCATCAGGTGGCCGAGCGGGGTCTGAACGTGGTCTATGGCGGTCACTACGCCACCGAGACCCTGGGGCTCAGGGCCCTGGCCGCTCACCTGACCGAGCGGTTCAAGCTGAAGACCGAATTTCTCGATATCCCCACCGGTTTCTGATGTGCACCGACCCGGATGGCTCCCGGGAAGGGCCGGCCATCCTGCTGGTCAATCCCTGGATCACCGATTTCGCGGCCTACGACCTGTGGGCCCGGCCGCTGGGCTTGCTTTACCTGGCCGCCGTGCTCCGCGATCACGGCTACCGGGTGCGCCTGGTTGATTGTCTGCACCCAGGCGGCCGGCCCGACCACCCGTCCTCGAAACGAACGGGAGACGGCCGCGGAAAACTGGACAAGACGCCGCTGCCCAAGCCGGCCCCCTATGCAGCGATCCCCCGGCGGTATGGACGATACGGGATTTCCGAGGCCGATGTTCACCGGCGCCTGGCTGAGGGTCCCGATCCGGCGGTCATCCTGGTCACCTCCGGAATGACCTACTGGTACCCCGGGGTGGTGCAGACCGTCGAGCTGCTGCGGTGCCGGTATCCCGGGGTCCCCATCCTGCTGGGGGGCGTCTACGCCACCCTGTGTCCCGAGCATGCCCGCCGCCGGACCGGGGCCGACCGGGTCCTGCCCGGTCCCGGGGAGTCGAAGACCCTGGAGGAGGTGGATGAGATCTGCGGCCGGGAGATCCGCCGCCGCTCGTATGATCATCCGGGCGAGATTCCTTTCCCGGCCTTCGATCTCTATGGTTCGACCGATGCCGCCTGCCTGCTGACCTCCCGGGGCTGTCCCCTGCGGTGCACCTATTGCGCCGCCCACCTGCTCTCTCCAGGGTTCCGGCAGCGCCCGGTCGAGAACGTCCTGGCCGAGCTGGAATGGCTGTGCCGCGCCCTGAAGATCAAAGATGTGGCCTTCTATGACGACGCCCTTCTCTGGGACGCCGACAGGCACATCAAACCCATCCTGGAGGAGGTCGTCCGGAGACATCTGAAGGTCAGGTTTCATACCCCCAACGGCTTGCATGCCCGTCTGCTGGACCGCGAGACGGCCGAGCTGATGTTCCGCGGCGGATTCCGCACGGTGCGCCTGTCCCTGGAGACGGCCGACGAGATCCTCCAGCGCCGGATCGGGCCCAAGGTCACCCGGCAGGATCTGGTCCGGGCCCTGGATCATCTGGCCCGGGCGGGATTCCGCCGCCGGGAGATCGGCGTTTATCTGCTGGCCGGCCTGCCCGAGCAGGAGATCGGCGAGATCATCGCCAGCATCGATTTCGTTTCCTCCCTGGGCGCGGCGGTCAAGCTGGCCCTCTATTCGCCCATTCCGGGAACGATCGAGTGGCGCGGGACCGCCCGGGGCGCTCCCGCAGATCTGGAAGCCGAGCCGCTGTGGCAGAACAATACCGTCTATTCCCTGACGGTCCCGGCGCTGAAAGACGGGGGGCTGGAGAAAATCAAGGAACATGTCAGACAGAGGAACCGATCCCTGGCTCAGTGAAGGAGGTTCTCACATGGAATGTCAGCAGGAACAGAACCTGACGGTCTGCAACTGTACCTATGAACCCTGCGACAAGAAAGGTTATTGCTGCCGGTGCATCGCCTACCACAAGCGGTTGGGCGAACTGCCGGCCTGTTTCTTTCCCGACGATGTGGAAAAGACCTTCGACCGCTCCATCAAGCGGTTCTGCTCTCTTCACCAGGAGTCCTGACCGAGGATGACCCGCATGACCGAGACCTTTCGCTCCGGATACGTGACTATCGTGGGGCCGCCTAACGTGGGCAAGTCGACCCTGCTCAACCGCCTGATGGGTCAGAAGATCGCCATCGTGACGCCCAAGCCCCAGACCACCCGCAACCGCCTGCTGGGCATCCTCACCCGCCCGGGCACTCAGATGATCTTCGTCGACACCCCGGGGATCTTCCGGCCCGGCTATCCCCTCCAGAAGGCCATGGTGGAGACGGCTGTCCGGGCGCTGGGCGAGGCCGACCTGGCCCTGGTCATGATCGACGCCTCCGGAAGGCACGGCGACGATGAGGACCGCATCCTGCGGCTCCTGTCGGAGGGTGGGATCGTGGCTGTGCTAGCCCTCAACAAGATCGATCTGGTGCGGGACAAAAAACAGCTCCTGCCCCTCATAGATCGCTATCACCGGACCGGCCTGTTCCGGGAGATCGTGCCCGTCTCGGCCCTGACCGGGGAGGGTGTGGCTGATCTTCTGACCGTTCTGTCGGACCTGCTGCCGGAAGGACCGCAGTACTATCCCGAGGATATGATCACCGAGTCTCCGGAGCGATTCCTGGCGGCCGAGGTGATCCGGGAGAAGGTCTTCCTGCGCACCGGTGAGGAAATTCCCTATTCGGCGGCGGTGAAGGTGGATGAGTACAAGGACCGCGGCGATTCTCTCTATATCAAGGCCACCGTCTATCTTGAGCGAGGTTCCCAGAAGGCCATCATGATCGGACAGAAGGGCTCCAAGCTCAAAGAAATCGGTCAGCTGGCCCGCCAGGAGCTGGAGGCCCAGACGGGCCGAAAGATCTTCCTGGACCTGTGGGTCAAGGTGCGCCGGAAGTGGCGCCATCAGACCGGCGATCTGAGGTTTTTCGGCTACGACGGCCGGAGGTAACGATGAAGATCTACGACCGGTTGGCCGACATCTACGACCGCGGCGGCTGGGAGTCATACAGCCGGAGGATGTTCCCCTACCTGGAGAAGGTGCTCAGACGCTATCGTTTTCAGAAGAAACGCGTCGCCGAGCTGGCCTGCGGAACCGGGACGCTGGCCATCGCTCTATCCCAGAAGGGATATCAGGTGGTCGGCGTGGACCGCTCCGAGGCCATGCTGCGGGTGGCTCGCGACAAGGCTCGCCAGGCCGATGCTCCGGTGACCTTCCTGCAGCAGGACATCCGCCGCCTGAACCTGAAGAGCCCGATGGATCTGGCCACCTGTTTCTTCGACAGCATGAACTACCTGCTCAGCTATGGCGATCTGGTGAAGACCATCTGCGGCGTTCAACGGTCGCTGCATCCCGGCGGACTGTTCATCTTCGACATGAACACCCCCTCCGGACTGGCCTCCCATTGGGATGCCCACGATGGCAGCCGGGATCTGGGCGACGTGGCCATCATCGGCTCCAGTGAGTATGATCCCAAGGCCATGCTGGGCACCATCCGGATCACCGTCTTCCGCAAGATCTCCTCCGGAGGCGTCAGCAGCCTGTACGAACGCTTCACCGAGGTGCATACCGAACGGGCCTATCCGGACGATCAGGTAAGGGCGGCCCTGGAGGAGGGCGGGCTGAACCTCAAGGCCAGCTACGACTGCATGACCTTTCACAAGCCCAATAAGGCCGCCGGGAGGATCCTGTACGTGGCCCGGAGGGATTAATTTTTCTTCACAGAATATAAAATACTTGACAAAATTAATATGTTGTGATAAAATGTTTACGGAGAATGTTGAGGCAGGGGGATCTTCTTCGGCCTCGTCTTCTGTCTCTTGACTCTCGTCGTCCTTTCTTTCGCCTCTCCAACCCTCTTTTGAAAGGGAGTGATCTCCGTGAACAAACGAGTCCTTTCCATCCTGCTGCTGGCCCCCCTCTGCTGGTCTCTTCTGGTTGCAGCCGCGCTGTGCCCGGGCCGCGTCTGCGCAGATCCGGCTTCTGTGATCACCCCGCAGTACTATCCCATCGTGATCTCAAATCTGAGAAACACGGTCAGCAACATCGGCACCTTCGGAACCCGGTTCGGATCAGCCCCCCCGGAGGGTCCCGAAAAATTCTTTCCCGGCAGACCGTCCGGCACACTGATGCCGGTGAGCTCCTGCGAGTGGCCGGCCGGCTCCAGGAACCATTACCTCAACGAGGGTGAGCTCTGGGTGGGAGCCATCATGGATGGCGACACAGCCGTGACCACCGGACGCTTCTCCGGCCAGGAATGGGTTCCCCTGGAGGGGATCGGAACAAGGACCGGCTCCAGCGCGTTCTCCGACAAGGACACCTACACTCGTTATAACGACGGCACGACCGGTCCGGTCACCTCGCCCCTGCACGTACCCCTGGGCATACAGGTCACCCAGCTGAACTTCGCCTGGGCGGGCGATGACCACATCATTCACGCCCTGCTGGTGAAGAACACCGGCCCTGATGACCTGGACAGCGTCTACATCGGCTTCTGCTGGGATTTCGACGTCTCCTCCGCGGGGCACGGCGATCCCGGGCTGGGCGATATGGTCGGCCTGGACGCCGGAGAACATATCTCCTACATGTACGATCTGGATGGGGACGGCGGTCGATCCCCGGGATATATCGGCGGTGCATTCATCTATCGCCGGCTGGCCGGGCACAGCTGGTGGGCCGAGGGCCAGGACCCGGAGAGCGACGCTCAGCGCTATGCCCTGATGGCCGGGGGCCTGATGGGTAACCCCTCGTCTGCGGCCGACTATCGCGTTCTGCAGACCATCGGTCCCTACGACCTGCCCTCCGGACGGTTGATCCCGGTGCTGCATGTCCTGGCCGTCGGGGACGGCCTGAGCGGCCTTCAGGGGGCCGTCGCCGACGCCAAGACCCGCGTCGGCGAGTTCCTCGAGGATGAGGGGGACAGCACCCTGGCCACCGGCGAGGAACATGTCATCGCGGTGACCCTGGACGAGAGTAAAAAAGCACTGGGCAAGGTGATGTTCGCCGTGGACTGGGAGTTCTGCAACCTGGGCCTGTACCTGGTGGACCCTTACGGCAGGGAGATCCGTCCGCAGACGGCGGTCAACGACCCGCGGATCAATTATACCTCCGGGCCGCATCATAAGTCCTTCCTGGTCAGCGACCCACAGACCGGCGATTGGGAGATGCGCATCGGATACCTCAGCGGCCCGCCCAGCTTCCCCTATCATCACTCGGTAACCCTCTTCGATGTGCCCTACGACGAGGGCCTGCTGATGGACACCTTTGACATCTCCTGGGCCTATATCAACTTCGGCGGCCTGAAGGGGGAGGGGTGCGTGTCGGACAGCTTTGAGGTCAATGGCGAGTTCGAGCTCAGCGAGGGCCATTCTTTCGATCCTGACAGGGACCCGGTGTTCGTCCGTATGGGCCCCTATACCGAGACCATCCCGGAGAGCTCCTTCGTGCTCTGTCCGGAGAAGTATGAATGCTACGAGTACTACGGCGCCCCGCCGGGGATCCGCTATATGGTCCTGGATTTCTACGATGGCGGGAAAGGTACCTGGGGATGGTTCGATGTGTACGGCGGAGGGGTGGATATGTCCGAGGCCGAGCTGCTGACCCTGGTCCGGCTGGCCATCGGGGAGAACACCGGTTTCGAGGCCGTCCTTTTGGAGGATCACGGGGACGAGTGGTGGTATTGCCAGGAGGAAAAGGGGAAAACCCGGGCCGGAACAGCCGCAGCGACGGACCAGCTGCCCGGCGCCTTCACCCTCAGCCAGAACTATCCCAACCCGTTCAACGCCTCGACCGTGATCGATTATCACCTGGCCCGGCCGGCGGATATTCAACTGGCCCTGTACAACGTTCGGGGGCAGCGGGTGGCCGTTCTGGCGGACGGGCAGCAGCCGGCCGGCACCTATCGGGTGATCTGGGACGGCAAGGACTCGCTGGGAAGGCCCGTCGGGAGCGGGATCTACCTCTGCCAGCTGCAGGCCGGCGGGACCAGCCGGACGCGGAAGATGATCCTGCTGCGCTGATCGGAAAATTTCTCGGTACGGTACGCATGAGGGCAGCGCTCGGTGAGGAGCGCTGCCCTTTTTTCCACAGCACCAAGATTCTCTCAGAAAGTGCTTGACAAAATTGGTCATGCATGATAAACTTGAGGTGATTTTCTATGGACCATGGATCTTTTCCTGAGCGGACCCTTGTCCTGAGGAGGCCTCGAGCATGAAAATGTTCCTCAAAGCATCGCTTGGCCTGATCTGTCTGGCCGGCCTGCTTCTTTTTCCGCGGATCGGCCCGGCCCGTGATCTGGGCCCCGGTCCGGAACCCCTCACGCCGTATCAGCTTCACGTCATCGACATGACCAACCTGCAGAACACGGTGACCAACATCGGTTCCTTCGGCTCGGTGACCAAACCGCAGCCGTCCTGTGAATGGCCGGCCAGCTCCGATAACCTCTACCTGTACGATGCCGAGCTGTGGGTCGGTGGAATCATCGACCAGCAAACCGCCGTAACCACCGGACGATTCTCCGGCGCCGAGTGGGCCCCTGTGGAGAATATCAACATCCTCCCGGAGGAATCGGCCTTCTCCGATGAAGACACCTATACCCGATATGACGATTTCAATAGCGGCCGCCGTGTCCGGGCGCACACCCCTCTGGGCATTCAGGTCTCGCAGAGAACGCTGGCCTGGACCGGGGCCGACTTCATCGTCCACGATCTGGTCATCGAGAACGTCAGTGAAGAGCCCCTCACCGACGTCTGGGTGGGCTTCTGCTGGGATTTCAATATCGCCCGTCTGGCCGGCGGGTTCCCCGGCAGCGACGATCTGGTGGGCTATGACGGCAAGAATGAGATCTCCTACATGTACGACGATGACGGCGACGGCGGGCTGTCTCCCGGCACTATCGGCGGCGCCTTCCTCAACGCGCCCCTGGCCGGGCATGGCTGGTATACCGCGGCTCAGGAGCCGCTCAGCGACGCCGGCCGTTATGCCCTGATCAGCGGCGGCATCATGGAAAATCCCGGCACGCCCGGGGATTACCGTCTGGTCCACTCGGTGGGCCCGTTTGATCTTCCGGCCGGACGGAAGATTCCCCTGCTCTATGCTCTGGCCATCGGCGAGGGGGAGGCGGGGCTTGGGGCTGCGGTCGAGGCGGCCGTGGCGGCCGTTCAGCGGGACATCATCGCCACCGGCGACAGCACCATCTACGCCGGCGAGCTCCACGAGATCCCGGTCATCGTGGGGGAGGACAAACGCGCCCTGGGCCGGGTACAGTGGGCTGTGGACTGGGAGTTCTGCGACGTCGGGCTGACCCTGGTGGATCCTCTGGGAACCGAGATCACGCCGGCCATGGCGGTGCCCAATCCCTTTATCAGCTACATCGTCGAGCCGCACCGCAAGGCTTACGAGATCATCAATCCCCTGCCCGGCCTGTGGAAGTTCCGTATCCGGTATCTGGACGGCCCGGGACAGTTTCCCTACCGCTATACGACCACCGTCTTCGGTCTTCCCTGGGGCTTCGGACCGCCGCTGGGCAACTTCCAGGTGACCCGGGCCTATATCCGGTTCTTCCCGGTTGCCAAAGGGCTGCCCGGGCCGGGCAACTTCACCTGCCTGGGACAGGTCAACCTGGGTTCAGAGGGCTCTTTTCACCCGGCTTCGGATGCGGTCACCTTCCGGATGGGCTCCTACCAGGAGACCATTCCCCCAGGATCTTTTAAAACGCTGGGCGATGCCGAGGACAATGTTTACTGGTTCTACAAGACCGAGCCCGGCGCCCAGGGGCTGTGTCTGATAATCATGGACCTGCACAACGGGCAGTTCTATATCTCGGCCCGGAGCGTAGATATGCGGGAGACGCAGAATCCGGTCCTGGTCCGCATGGCCATCGGCCCGCTGACCGGGTTTCAGGAGATCCTTATGGAGGAGCAGGACAACCGGTGGTTCTATCCGCCGAGATAGCTTCGCGGGGGGAGGCACAACCCCACGATGCGAAAAGGGCGGTGCGCGGAGGATGGCGCATCGCCCTTTTTGTGTTTTATGGGGGAGGTTGAAGGCATCTCTGGCTCAGCCGCCGGACTGGATCATACCGGTCATAGAGCCGGCGCCCGAAAAAAGGTTTGACAAAGACGGACTCAGGCCATTATTTGCACACGGAGAACGGTCTACTGGATCTCTAAAAAGGAGGCCCGATGAAAAGGTTCCTTTTTTTGATGATCATTCTCTTCCTGTCCGCCGGCTCTCCGGCCTTGGCCGACCCGCCGCTGCAGGCCACTGGCCTGGTCCGGACCATCTCCCTGTACGAGAACTACCTCCAGGGGCCGGACCGGTTCGACACCCAGACCCTGTCGGTCTATGCCCTGTACAGCCTCCGGGCCGGCACGGAGTTTCTCACCGAGCTGACCATGGATTTCAACGGCGACGCGCCCGATGACATGTACACCGATTATTACATGGAGCTGCAGCTGATCAAGCCGGTGGGGAAGGGGTTCTCGCTGCGGATCAAGGATGTGCAGGGGACCTATATGGATCGGATCGTGCGGTTCGGGGTGGGGTATGACTTCTAGTGGATTTAAGCGAATATTCCAGTGGGTGGTTGGCTAGTAAATGAGAGAATGGGCTATTCGCCCGGAGAGACGGTTCGGTCGAACTCGCCGGCCATGTTGCCCGACTCGGATTTCTTGCCGTAGGTGTCTACCGCCAGGATCATGTAGCAGTAATTCGTTGCGGCATCCCCGGTGACATACTGGTCGAGAAATTCCGTATCGGTAGTTGCGCTCAAAGAGTCCCCGGCCGAGGCGGGATCGGTCGAGCGATAGACGACATAGTGGGTCAGCCCGGCATCGCTGACCGAGGGTGACCAGGATAGGTGAAGGTGCCCCAGGGAGTCGTCCGGCGAGCCTGCTTTCATGGTAGCCAGATCCTGAATTGGCTCGGGCGGGGCGAAATAGCTGCCGATGTTCAGACGTGATACGAAGACATCATTGTTACCGTTATAGGTGCAATCGAAGGCGCAGGAGGTGATGGGAAAGTCATCCGAGCTGGTGCAGCCGACCACATAGGCGTTGCCGTCGTCATCCACGGCGATATCATGCCCGCCCTCGTGGGCACCGGCTCCCAGATAGGTGGAGTAGGCCAGTGCGCTTCCGGTGGAATTGATCTTGGTCACGAAGGCATCGTTGCCGGGAGGATTCGTGGGCTCGAAAGCGCCCGGCGTGACAGGAAAACCGTAGGAATCGGTCATTCCGGTCAAATAGACATTCTGGTGGTCGTCCAGAGCGATTCCACATCCATAGTTTTCCCCCCAATCACCTAAAAATGTTGAATATGCCAAAGATTGCCCCATCGAACCCAACTTGGTCACGAAAGTCATATGTTCCTCTTTATGGGTCGTATCGTACGCTCCGGGTGTGGTCGGAAATGCTTCCGAATAGGTCATTCCTGTGACGTAGGCGCATCCGGACCCATCGACGGCAATCCCAAAGATCCAGTCGTCCCAAGATTCTCCCAGGAAGGTTGAGTACTCCAGGTAGTCTCCGGTGATGTCCAGCTTGGTCACGAAACCATCGCTCTGCACGCAATGTCCGGAGCTGAAATCCGTATCAAAAGCTCCCGGCGTGACGGGATAATCCGCTGAACTGGTCCACCCGGTCACGAAGGCGTTATCCGTCTCGCCGATAGCGATCCCTGTGGCCAGATCCCTCGAGCTTCCGCCCAACAGCCGGCTGTAATAGATCTGCCAGCCGTTGGTGTACAGCCGCATGACGAAAGCATCCTCGCCTCCCCTGCCGGGAAGTTGGGCGGTCTTCGAATCGAGCGGAAAATCAACTGAGACCGTGGCTCCGGCCAGGAAGATGACGCTGTCGCCCTGAGCGACGATGCCGGCGCCCCAGTCGGTCGAGTCACCCCCGATGAAGGAAGAGAGCAGTAGCGAGTCCCCGGCGGCATTGAGCCTGGTCACGAAGGCATCTCTCGCTCCGCCGAATGTGTGTTGGTAATGGACCTTGGAGGTGGGAAAATCCCATGATTCCGTTGCCCCGGTGACACAGACCGCGCCGCCGGGATCGACATCGATATCCGCGCACCAGTCCTCGTATCGGCCGCCCAAAAAGGTGGAATACATCAGAGAGCTGCCTGTGGAATCGATCTTGGCGATAAAGACATCACAGTCTCCGCTGAGGGTGTCAGTCAAACACCCGGAGGTGATGGGAAAATCGGTCGAATAGGTCGTCCCGGCGACGTACACATTGTAGAGATGGTCCACGCATATACCATATTTATATGAAGCCCAAAAGTTCCAACCGGGCTCCTCACCACTGCCGCCCAGGAAGGTGCTCCAGGCCAGATCGCTCTCGCCGGCATGAGCCGGAGCGCAGATCGAAAGGACCAGCGCCAGGACCATCATGGTGGCGGTTCTGAAGACCGCGGCCATCTCTTTATCCTCCGCTGGGACATGGAAAACGCATATATTCCCTCGCCATTCTCATGATCTCTGCCTTCATTCTATCAAATTCAGACAATTCTGTCAAGGATTTTTTCAATTTGTGCACCATCGACGAAGCAATCATTGCTTCAGGGCCTCGACGAGAACAACCGTACCCATAGCCTCCCGGCGGGTGATGTGAAAATCATGCGCCGCCAATACCTTCTCGATCTCCCCCCACCGTTCCTTCAGCTGGCAGAAGGTGAAGATCCCATTGGCTTTGAGAAGATACGCCGCCGCCCGGACCAGATCCTCCAACGAGCACCACTGTTCCTGCCGGGCGATGTTTTTCTCCACCGATGGGCTTGGTCGGCCGCTACCAATGACCCGATAGGGGGGATTGCTCACCGCCAGGCCGAATGAGTGCGGCTTGAACAGCTTCTCCACCCTGCGCATATCGCCCCGGACGACCTCGATGCGACCGTCAAGTCCATTGAGGGTTGCATTTTGCCGGGCGAAGGCTGCAAGTTTCTCCTGCAACTCCAACGCCATCATCGTCTTGACCTTTTCCTCCAGGACCAGGACGATGGCCATGATTCCGCATCCGGCGCCCAGGTCGATGCCCTTCGCCTCCGGTATCGGTCTGACGAACTGGCACAGCCGCAGGCTGTCCTGGTTGACCCGGTAGCCGTCTCGCGGCTGAATGATCCGCACCCGGCCGTTCAGCAGGACGTCGAAAGTTTCTTTTGCACCGCACTGCAAGTCTGGACCTTCGAATGGCACGAGTGGCCCCTCGATTCTCAGAATACTCTCCTTTTCGAACCTTCTAATATAAAAAGGAACGATAAAAAACCGCCCGCTTGGACCGGACGGCCTCTCGCCCGCGATCGATCCGGGCGATATCCACACTCTGTCGGGCTCATACCGGGCGGCAGGCCCCTCTTTGAATCCGATCAACGATCAAAAACCCCTCCGCCGGATCACTCCTCCTTCTGGATGATGCTCTTGATGCGCATCATCCGGGACAGGTTGGATCTCTCCATCTCCCCGAGTTTCATGTTGATATAACGGATGGTCTCCGCCAGATTGGGAATCAGGGTGTATTCCAGGGCGTTGACCCGCCGGCGGGTTTTCTCGATCTCGTCGGCCAAAAGCTGCAGCGTCTTCTCGGCCTCGGCCAGCTTGAGGCTCTGCTCCAGAACGCCGCTGAGGAAGTTGAGGGCGATGTCCAGATCCCCGGAGGTGGTGGCGTAACCGTAACAGCGGACCGTCCCGGTGACCGAGGGCTCGAGCACCGGGATGCGCACGTTCATGATCTGGCGCTGCGAGACGTCGAGTCGCAACTTCATGTTGGGCATGGAGATGGCCTCTTCCACCAGCTGGTCCGGCATGGTCGAGCGGGCCAGCAGAAAGCTCTGGAAGGCCTCGTGGAGGGCTTTTTCCACCTCGGCCCGCTGGCCTTTGACCGTCTTGACCAGCTCCATGAACCGGCGCATCAGCTCATCCTGCTTATCTTTCAGGAGCTTATGGCCCCGGCGGGCGATCGCCAGCCTTTTCCGCAGGCGCAGCAGCTGCATTCTGGTGGCGCTGACATTCAGGCGCATAAGAAATTTTTCCCAGCATGAACGTTATAAGCGGGCTCGCCAATTATTTCGGTTCGACCGCTTCCGTCTCTTTCCCCATGTTCTTCTTGAACTTGGGCAGATACTTGTCGATCCACTCCTGGCGGATGCGCTTCAGCTCCCCGCTGGGAAAGACCGAGAGCAGCTTCCAGCCCAGGTCCAGGGTCTGTTCGATGGTTCGGTTCTCATCCTCGCCCTGGCCGACATACTGGGCCTCGAAATCGTCGGCGAACTGGTAATAGATCCGGTCCATCTCGCTGAGGGCCGCCTCTCCCAGGATCACGGCCAGCTCCTGGGCCTCCTTGCCCCGGGCGTAAGCGGCAAACAGCTGGTTGAAGATATCGGAGTGGTCCTCGCGGGTCTTGCCCTCGCCGATGCCCTTGTCCTTCAGCCGGGAGAGCGACGGCAGCACGTCGATCGGCGGGCTGACGCCCTTCTTGTGCAGGGTCCGCGACAGGATCACCTGCCCTTCGGTGATGTAGCCGGTCAGGTCGGGGATGGGGTGGGTCTTGTCGTCCTCGGGCATGGTCAGGATGGGCATCTGGGTGATCGAGCCGGCCCGGTCCTTGATCCGCCCGGCCCGCTCGTAGATCATCGACAGGTCGGTGTACAGATAGCCGGGATACCCCCTCCGTCCGGGGATCTCCTTACGGGCGGCGGAGATCTCCCGCAGCGCCTCGCAGTAGTTGGTCATATCGGTGAGGATGACCAGCACATGCATGTCCTTCTCGTAGGCCAGGTACTCGGCCGCGGTCAGAGCCATACGGGGAGTGGCGATGCGCTCGATGGCCGGGTCGTCGGACAGGTTCATGAACAGCACGGCTCGCTCCAGGGCGCCGCTCTGGCGGAAGTTCTCGATGAAATAGTTGGCCTCCTCGAAGGTGATGCCCATGGCGGCGAAGACCACCGCGAAGGCCTCGCCTTCGCCCAGCACCCGGGCCTGGCGGGCCACCTGGGCGGCCACCTGGTTGTGGGGCAGTCCCGATCCGGAGAAGATGGGCAGCTTCTGCCCCCGGACCATGGTGTTCAGGCCGTCGATGGCTGAGATCCCGGTCTGGATGAACTCCGAGGGGTACAGCCGGGCGTAGGGGTTGATCGGGCTGCCGTTGATGTCCACCCGCTTGTCCGGGAGGATCTCCGGCCCGTCGTCGATGGGCCTGCCCAGGCCGTCGAAGACCCGGCCCAAGATGTCCATCGATAGCCCTAACTCGATGCCCTTGCCCAGGAAACGGACACGGCTCTTGAACACATCGATCCCCGTGGAGCCCTCGAACATCTGCACCAGGGCCCGGTCCCGGTCCACCTCCAGGACCCGGCCGCGGCGCTGCTCGCCGTTGGGCAGCTCCAGCTCGACCAGCTCCTCGTACTTGACCCCCTCGACCTCCTCCACCAGGACCAGCGGCCCGGTGACCTCACGTATGGTTAGGTATTCTTTCAGCATTCTGCGCTCCGACCTCCTCGATGAGCTCCTTAATTTGCTCTTCCATGCGTGTTCCAATCGCCTCGATCTTTTCCAGTTGATCGGCTTTGATATACTTTGATCGTGCAATCTCTTCATTAGCAGGAAGTTCGGCTAGCCGATCCACCAAAACCCCCTTCTTCACCGCCTCTTCACAGAGACGATGTGTATCCAGGATAAGCTTGAGTCGGGTAAACTGTTTTTTAATGGGAGAGAATGTGTCCACCTCGTGAAAAGCGTTCTGGTGGAGAAAGTCCTCACGGATACTCTTGGCCGTCTTGAGGATCAGCCGGTCGGGCTGGGACAGCGACTCGATGCCCACCAGGCGGACCATCTCCTCCAGCTCGGCCTCCTGCTGGAGCAGCTTCATGGCCTCGTCGCGCAGCTGTTCGAAGTTCTCGTCCACCTCGCTTTTCAGATGCTCGCTGATGTTGTCGTAGTACAGCGAGTAGCTATTCAGCCAGCTGATGGCCGGGAAATGCCGCTTGAAGGCCAGGATATCCTCCAGGCTCCAGAAGACCTTGACCACCCGCAGGGTGGCCTGGACGACCGGATCGGAGAGATCGCCGCCGGGGGGCGAGACCGCCCCGATGACCGACAGGGAACCCTCCCGGTGATCGCTGGCCTGGCAGATGACCTTGCCCGAGCGCTCGTAGAACTCGGCCACCTTGGTGCCCAGGTAGGCGGGGTAACCTTCCTCGCCGGGCATCTCCTCCAGCCGGCCGGAGATCTCCCGCATGGCCTCGGCCCAGCGGGAGGTGGAGTCGGCCATCACGGCCACCGAGTAGCCCATATCACGGAAATATTCAGCAATGGTGATGCCGGTGTAGACCGAGGCCTCCCGGGCAGCCACCGGCATGTTGGAGGTGTTGGCGATCAGCACGGTGCGGTTCATCAGGGTCTCGCCGGTGCGGGGGTCCAGCAGCTCGGGGAACTCGGTGAGCACGTCGCACATCTCGTTGCCCCGCTCGCCGCAGCCGATGTAGACCACGATGTCCGCGTCGGCCCACTTGGCCAGCTGGTGCTGGATGACCGTCTTGCCGCTGCCGAAGGGCCCCGGGACGCAGGCCGTGCCGCCCTTGCCCACCGGAAAGAAGGTGTCGATGACCCGCTGGCCGGTGTTCAGCGGCGCGTCGGGCATGATCTTGCGCTGATAGGGACGCGACCTCCGCACCGGCCAGGTCTGCATCATGGCCACCTCGACCGTCCCATCGCCGGTCTTGAGCACGGCCACCGTCTCTTCCACGGTGAACTGGCCGCTGGCGACCTTCTCCACGGTGCCGGACAGGCCCGGCGGGACCATCACCTTATGGATCACCACCGGGGTCTCCTGGACCGTCCCCAGCACGTCGCCGGTCTTCACCTCATCGCCCTTCTTGACTTGGGCTTTGAACTCCCACTTCTTGTCCCGGCGCAGCCCCGGGATATCGATGCCGCGGGTGATATAGTCGCCCACCTCATGGCGGATCAGGTCCAGCGGCCGCTGGATGCCGTCGTAGATGGTGCTGATCAGCCCCGGCCCCAGCTCCACACTGAGGGGCTTTCCGGTCGTCTCCACCGGCTCGCCGGGACCCAGGCCTCCGGTCTCCTCATAGACCTGGATGGAGGCCTGCTCGCCGCGCAGTTCGATGATCTCGCCGATCAGTTTCTTCTCGCTGACCCTGACCACGTCGTACATGCGGGCATCCGGGATGCCATGGGCCACCACCAGCGGGCCCGAGACCTTCACGATGACGCCTGTGTCCATCTATTCCTCCTCGCCCTCCGCAAAAATGTCCGCCCCCACCGCCTTCTTGACCACTTCCCTGATATGTCGGGATCCATGGCCCAGCGTGCCTTTGCTGTTTGGGATCAGCACCACGCTGGGCAGAGGCCGGTAAGCCACCTCCTGGATCTGTTCGTCCAGCTCGACCGCCAGCGGCTCGGTGATGAAAATCACGGCGTACTGCTCCCGCACCAGGCGGTCGAAGATCTCGGCGGCTTCGGCGGGATCGGCCGCCGGATAGACGTCGACGCCCACCGCCCGGAAACACAGGACCGAATCACGATCCCCTATGACGGCCACGTTAGAGGTAGGCACCGGGCAATCGCTCCTTGATCTTGTCCTTGGGCAGGCCGTTGAGCTTGCCGACCAGAACGGCCCGCACGCTGCGGATCTCGAACTCCTTGAGCAGCACATAGGCCGCCAGGGGTTCCACTCCGAAGCTGGTCCGGCCCGAGGTTCTCAGCAGCTCGATCATCAGATCGTCGCAGCTTCGCTCCAGGTGGGCAAAGCTGCGGCGGGACTGCAGCTGTCCGATCCCGTCGCTGACCGCCCGGCCGTAAGGGGTTCGTCCGAATGCCTGTCCCAGGGTCTCCAGGGGTTCTTCCCGGATCGGCCGGAAGAAGTCCCATTCCAGGCTGCCGCCGGGCAGCAGGATCTCCGGAAAGGTTTTCAGATCCTCCTGGAGCCAGCGGAACCGCAGAAAACTCCGAATGTTCAGCAGATCGACCTGCCAAACCAGCCAGGTGCTCAAAAACCGGTTGTCCAGCTCCGCGATCATTCGGGACAGCTCGGCGTACTGGACGCGCTCGATGGCGGCATCCAGGTCGCCGGGGTTGCGGCTCTCCTCATAGCGCTCCCCGGCAGCCCCCATGGCCGCGGCCAGCGGTCCCGGCAGCCGTTCGGGCTCTCCGGCCCGGACGGCCTCCTGGAGCTCCTCCACGGCCACGGTGCCCAGATCCATGATGGCCCGGTCCAGATCCTGTGCGGAGCGTTCGGCCTTGAGCAGAACCTTGAGGTTGTGAAAATCGTACCGTCGGCGGAACAGCTCGATCAGCGCCCGGTCCTCGGTGAGATCCTCCAGTAATCCCAGGGCGCTTCTGTGCTCGGCCATGAGCACCGGCTCATAGGCCGACGCCCCCTCCGGGACCGGATAGCCCATCTCGGCCAGGGCGCGCAGGGCCCCGCCGAGATCCGGAACGTCCAGAAGCCGTCCGAAATCGGCGCGGCCCAACAGCCGCCGCTCCAGAGCCCGAATCCGGCCCACGGCATAGATATAGCGGGTGTCATCGGAAAACTCGATGTCGGTCAGCACGGTCATCAGAACAGCCCAAACTTTCTCTCAATCCGATTCGGGAAACAACGTTCCGGCCACGTCCGGCTCCAGCTCCTGGCGGACCGAATGGATCAGGGCGCCGAGCGAGCAGTTGATCTCCTGCTTGGACCGCCGCAGAACGAATCCTCCGGGTAGGTCGCGGCGCTCCCCGGAGAGCCGCAGCCGGCCTTTCTTCCCATCCCCTTCCAGCTTCTGGTTGGCCTGTTCCAGGAATTTTTCGTCGATCAGACTCTGATCCTGCCGGGAGACGATAACTTCTTCATCGCCGCGCTCCACGGATCGCAGCAACAGCTGGAAAAGAAATTCGCGCCGCTTGTCTCCCTTCATCTCCAGCAGCCGCTCCCGGGCTCGATCGAAGACCTGACCGATGAGCTCCTGCTTGCGGGCCAGGACCTCTTTGCGCAGTTCCAGCTCGGCGGTGGCGATATCCTTCTGGAAACGGTCCTCAGCCCGCCGTCGGGCCTCCTCCCGGGCCTGGGACCGGATCTCCTCGATCTGCTGCTTCCCCCGCGCCCGGATCTGTTCGATCCGGGCAGCGTATTCCTTCTCGATCCGTCCGGCCTCTTCTTTGGCGTCGGACAGGATCTTCTCGGTGATCTTCTCAACCGACATGCCTGTCTCTCCCGTCTGGATCCATCCGCCTCTCAGCCCCGGATGCTGATCAACAGCAGGATGCTGATGAGCAGACCCAGAACGGCATAGAATTCCACGAACACGCCCAGGACCAGCGCTTTGCCCACCTCTCCGGGCTGCTTGGTGGTCATGTTGACGCCGGAGGCGCAGACCTTGCCCTGATGGATGGCCGAGAACAGACCGGCGAAGGCGATCGGCAGGCTGGCGTAGAAGAACTGCCAGCCGCGCTCCACGGTCAGCCCGGCGGTCTCCCCACCCATGATGCCGCTCCACAGCATGACCAGGAATGCGGCCACGAACCCGTAGATCCCCTGCGTTCCAGGAAGAGCCGTGAGCATTAGATACTTGGCAAAATCCTTGGTTCCCTCGCTCATCGCCCCCAGGCTGGCCCTTCCGGCATAGCCGATGCCGACAGCCGATCCGATCCCCGAGAGAATCACCGCCAGGGCCGCCCCGGCGATGCACAGGGTTACCGGCCCGAAGCGAAACCAGCTCCCCGTGCTCTCGGCCTCCATCTGGGCCAGGGCCGGCGAGGCCATGACCAGGATGACGGCTGCGGCCAGGACAACGCCGTGCACCCTCCTCGATCTTACCAGCGACATGAAGCCTCCTTTCGGTCTGTTGACCGGTTCGGTTGCTCTGTGGTTTGTTACCGTCTCAGACACATTCTGTCAGGTCTGGCCCTTCCAGCGGACATAGTGTCCCCGCTTGCTCAGCGGCCGAAAGGGCTCTCCGCCGCCCACGTAGAATTTGGAGAAGAACTCGACGAAGTTGAGCCGGGCGGTGTGGACGAAGGCGCCCAGACAGGAGATGACCATGTAGGCCAGATGGGCGATCAGAAAGAGGACCACCGTCAGGACGATACCGATATAGGGAATCTTGGCCAGCATCAGGCCGAGGATGTCGATGACCCCGGCGATCACGGCCGTGGCCAGCCCCAGGGCGACCAGCCGGGAGTAGGACAGAATATCGCTGAAGATGCTGATCACGCCGTACAAACCGCCCAGGCCCTTGCCGATATAGGCGATCGGGTTCCTGGTCCCGATGCCGCTGAATAGAAAGATCCCGGCCAGGCCGGCCCCCAGGGAGTACGTGCCGACCTGAGAGATGGTCTGGCCCAGCGGCGAGAGAAATCCGAGCATGAAGATGCCCACCCCCACGTCGGCCAGCAGCCAGGGGCCGTGCTGCAGGATGGCCCCGATCGTCGAGCTCTCCCGGATGCTGATGATCATCTTCAGGGTCAGCCCGACAAAGATATGGATCACGCCCAGGGCGATGGCCAGCTGGAAGAAGGTCATCGCGTCGGCGATGGGATCGAACAGCTTGACGGCCATCACGGCCCGGACCAGGGGCGAATCGGGGTCGAACTGGCTCCAGTCGATGCCGAAATAGCCCCCGGTGAGTACGCCGGCCAGAATGGTGGCCAAACCGCTCCACAGCATCAGCTTGAACAGCTTGCGCATCCCCGGGCCCAGGGTCATCTTCTTCAGGGCCGCCAGGGAGAGAGCCGTCAGGGTCAGACCGTACCCGGCATCGGTCAGGCAGAGGCCGAAGAAGACGGCGAAGAAGGGGGCCAGAAAGGGGGTCGGGTCCATCTCGGTGTACTTGGGCCGCCCGTACAGGTCAATGACCATCTCGAAGGAGGCCGGCACCGGCTTGTTGTCCAGCTCCACCGGCGGCTGTTCGCCGGGGGCCGGCTCGATGGCCTCCATGGCCAGGGGCCCGAAGCGTTCCTCCAGATGGCGCCGGCAGCGCTCGAAATCCTTCTTTTTCAGCCAGCCCTCGGCCAGGTAGACCCGCTCGGTGGCGGCCATCAGTGTCTCGGCCCGCATCTGCTCCAGCCGGTCGGCCAGGTGCTCGGCCATGACCATCAGCTTGGGCCGTTCGGCGGCCAGCCGCCGGCCCTGCTCGTCGAGGGCCGACATTTTTTCATCCAGGCCGCTCAGCTCCCGCTCCAGCCGCTGACGGATCTGAGACGGGGTGCCGTTCAGCCGGGGGAACCGCTTCTCGGCGAACTCTGCTTCCTCCAGCTCCGGCGCGATGGCTTCCTGCTCCGAGCGGTGATACAGCAGCAGGCCGTTTTCCTCGGTCCCCAGACTGCCGGCCCGCTCCAGGTGGACCCGTTCCGAGACCTGGCTCAGCCGGCCGGCCAGAAGGTCGAGCTTGCCGGTCGGTACCGAGCCGATCACCGCCTGGACGGTTCCGGTGGATGTGACCTTCTCCAGGGGAATATCCAGCTCCAGCCAGCCCTGCATCTGCTCGTGCAGCGACCGCTTCTCGGCTATCTCGTTGTGAATGGCCGATCGTTCCCGGTCCAGGCGCCGGCAGGCGGCCACCAGCTCTTCGGCGTCGAACGCCTCGACCAGCCGGCGGTATTCCTGTGCATCCAGCTCGATGCGCGAGGAACCCAGGCGTTCCAGTGCGCCCTTTTTCTCCTCAAAGGGGGCCAGAAAATCCAGGGCGAACTGAACCCCGGACAGCGCGGTCTCCTGCTCGGCGATGCCCTCCTCCCCCCGGGGAACCAGTCCTTCCGGCAGCGTCTCATGGCTCTCCTGCAGACCGGTGACATGCACCAGCCCGGTGCGCTGAAGCTCTTCCAGGACCTCCTCTTTCAGGGAGGCGTGAAACAGGAACCGCACTTTCTGCATGGCGGCGACGGCCAATAAGACCTCCCCGGACCATCACGGCCCGTATGAAGGGTACGTTCAGATCTTGCGGAGAACTTCCAGAACTATCTCCACGGCCCGGTCCACGTTCTTGGCGGCCTTCTTGTGGAGACCGTCGAGCTCTCGAACATGCTGCTCCCGGAGGGTTCCGATCTTCTCCCGGGCCTTCTCGGAGGCGCCGGAGACCTCTTTCTCAACCATCTGGCGGGCCTGCGTCCGGGCCTGTTCGACGGCCCCCTGACGCTCCTGCTCGGCGGCCCGCTGAGCACTTTGTCCTTCCAGCCGGGCCTGCTCGATCAATTTCTCGGCCCGCCGTTCGGCATCCTGGACATCCTGTAAGGCCTTCAGGGCCACGAACGATCTCCTCTCTCTGTTCGGCTTGCATACTCCAGGTACCCGATTGGCCCGGCGAAAAAGTCCAAGATAACGCCAGGCCTTTTGTTTGTGGATAACCATAGATGAATTTCTTAGGTTTTCTTTTTAATCCATTGTTGTATAATGTTTTGTGTGGTTATCCACATTTCTTGCGAGGTTATCCACATATCCACAGCGGCGATCAGGAGGTCAGTCTTTGGCCGTCCTGTTCGCCGGCCCCTGGGGCTTTCCTGCGCCCGGGGAGGTCGCCAGCGAAGGCTTGGGCTCCGATCCGGACGGCCGGAGGGGTTCCCCTTTGGCTTTCTGGTCCTCCGACTCGGCCTTCATGGAACAGTTTCCATGAAAGATGCCGCCCTCCTTGATCACGAAGACGCGGGTCTTCACATCGCCCAGAATGGAGGCATTGCTTTCCAGCTCGACCTTCTGGGTGGCCACCAGATTCCCCATAACTTTTCCGCCCACAACAGCTTCTTTGACCCGCACCTCTCCCTCCACCACACCGCTTCCGCCGACGGTTAAGGTCTCCGAGGAGCTGACCTGCCCCTTGAGGTAGCCATCGATCCGCAGGCTGCCCTGCATATCGATGTTACCGGTGATCTTGGTTCCCTTGGCGATGATGGTGCTGATCTTGCCCTCATCCGTTTTCATGGCACTCTCCTTGCCGAACATTCACCCTCCCTACGGACCTAAATATGCTCTCGGATCCACAGCCACACCACCCTCTCGAACCTCGAAATGCAGATGGGGCGCCGAACTGCGCCCGGTGTTGCCCAGATGGGCGATGACCTGCCCCTGCCGGACCTGATCGCCCGCCTGAACCAGGATCTGGGAACAATGCCCGTAGAGCGTGCTCAGGCCGTTCTGGTGATCGACCACCACGACCAGCCCCAGATTGGCGTCCCACCCGGACAGGGTGACCATCCCCTCGGCCGCGGACAGAATCGGGGTTCCCTGTGAGGCGGCGATATCGACGCCCCGGTGAGGCCCGTTTCTGCTCGGCAGCTCCTCGTTGAACTCGGCCGTGATCCAGCCTCTCACCGGCCACAAGGTGGGCACGGTCGATGTCTGGGTCCCGGCCGTGTCGAAGTGTGCCGCCGCCGGCAGCACATCCCCGACGGCGAAGCCGGCCTGTATCATCGACAGATCCAGAGGAAGAGAGGCCGCTGTGTCATCTCCTTCCCGATCCTCGCTCCGGCGTCTCTCCTCCGCCGAAAGTCCCGCCAGCTCACAGAGATATTGCCGGCTGGCGCCCAATTGGGCCAGCTCCCCTTCCAGCTCGGCAATCTTGAGGGCCTGCGTTCGTAAAACGGTGTTTTCCCGGTCCAGCCGGTCCGCTCTCATTGCCTTCGAGAGGAGGGACTTATGAATCACGGCCAGGTACAGGAAGAGCACCACCATGACCACCAGAAGGGCACCGGCGGCATAGAGCAGCCCTCGCTTTACCCGGAGATGATAGGTTCTCTCACTGTTGTCCGGAACAATGATGATCTGAACGGCCCGCTTCCAATCGATCACGCCTTCGTTCCTCGTTTCGTTCCCCGCCCCCGGCCTCACCGGAAAGCGGAAAAGAGGATTCTCAAAATACCACTTTTTCAACCGTTGTCAAATGGTTTTTTACAAAACGGCCCATCAATCCCGTCCCGGGCATCAATCCTGATCCTCTCCGCCACGCCTGATGATCTCCACCAGCCGCTCAAGATCGGCATCGGAGTAATACTCGATCTCCAGGCGCCCGCCCTTTCCCCGGGGAATGATCTTCACTGCCGTGCCCAGCGTTCGCTGGAGACGCTCGACGATCTCGCGCACCTCCGAGGGAATCGTCCGGTGGTGCTTCCGGGCCGGCTTTTTTCGCCCCTCTCGCTGCGCGATCATCCTTTCCACGGCCCGCACGGACAGGTCCCCCCGGGCGATCCGGCGGGCCAGGGCGATCTGATCCTTTTTCCGCTCCAGGGACAGCAGGGGTCGGGCATGGCCGGCGGACAGTTTTCCGGTCCGTATCATGTCCTGCACTTCTTCTGCTAACTTTAGTAATCTTAACGTGTTAGATATCGACGTCCGGTCCTTGTTCACCTGCCCAGCGACATCCTCCTGGGTCAGGTTGCACTGATCGATCAGCTGCCGGTAGGCTCTGGCCTGGTCGATGGGGTTGAGATCCTCGCGCTGCAGGTTCTCGATCAGGGCCAGCTCCAGCATCTCGCGTTCCTGCTTGACGTCCAGAACGATGGCCGGGATTTTCTTCAGGCCGGCCAGACGGGCCGCCCGGGCGCGCCGCTCGCCGACGATCAGCTGAAAGCCGTTTTCCACCGCCCGGACCACGATCGGTTGAAGCAATCCTTTCTCACTTATGGATTTAGAAAGCTCCTCGAGCGTCTGGGGATCGAACTCCCCCCGGGGCTGGCTGGGATTGGCGGACAGATGGTCCAGCTCGATCTCCACCAGCGGTGAGGCGCGATGATCGAGGATCGAGCTGACATCCGGTATGATGGCGCTGATACCCCGTCCCAATGCCTTTCTAGCCATTTGACATCACTTCCCTTGCCAGGGCCATATAATTCTCGGCGCCTGTGGATAAAATGTCATAGAGGATGATCGGCTTGCCGAAGCTGGGGGCTTCGCCGAGCCTGACGTTTCGGTTAATGATGGTTCGAAAGACCTTTTTATCGAAGTATTCCCGGGCCTCCCGGGCCACCTGCTTGGACAGGTTCAGGCGGCTGTCGAACATGGTCAGCAGGACGCCCTCGATCTTGAGCTCCGGATTGAGATGCTTCTGAACCAGCCGGATGGTATTGAGCAGCTGTCCCAGTCCTTCCAGGGCGTAATATTCGCACTGGATCGGGATGAGCACCGAATTGGCCGCGGTCAGGGTGTTGACCGTCAGCAGCCCCAGCGACGGCGGACAATCGATGATGATATAATCATACTCCCCGGAGACCTCCTCCAGGGCAGACTGCAGCCTCCGCTCCCGGGCGATGACGTTGACCAGCTCGACTTCCGCGCCAACCAATCTGACATGCGCCGGAACCAGTTCTAAAAAAGGAACTTCGGTCTGTCGAATGGCCTCCCGGATAGGGGCCTCCTGAAGGAGGATCTCGTAAGCGCTGACATTCACCTCCTGCGGGGTTACGCCCAGACCGCTGGTGCTGTTGGCCTGCGGATCGATGTCGACCAGCAGGGTTTTTCTCTCCACCACCGCCAGACAGGCAGCCAGATTCACCGCGGTGGTGGTCTTTCCCACCCCGCCTTTCTGATTGGCCACAGCAATAATGCGGCCCATAGGCATCACCTTCACCCTGTGAGAAACGTCGAGAGAGCTTGGGCAGCCGAAACGGAAGCCATCACGGCTGCCGCAGGTTCATCGAAACGGTCAGCAGGCGGCCCATTTTTCAACCGTCACGGACGCTGCAGGACAACCAGATACCTTTCGGCCCCCAGCCCGGGAACTCTGACTGGCGCCTCAACCACATGTCCACCAGTTGCTTGTATGATTTCCCCGGCCGCGACTATCTCTTCGTGTGCCCGGCGTCCTTTATAGGCCACCAGCAGTCCCCGCGGGCGGATCAGGGGAACACAGAGCCCGATTAATTTTTCCAGCGGGGCCAGAGCCCTGGCCAGCACCAGATCGAATCGCCGGTCGGTCCGGCAGATCTCATGGAGGCTCTGAGCCCGCTCCCGGAGCAATGTCACCGACTCCATCGACAGCGTGGCCACCACGTCGCGAAGAAAATACCATGGCTTTTCACGCGGCTCCAGCAGGGTCAGCTCGATCGCCGGGCAGCAGATCTTCAGTGGAAGGCCGGGAAATCCTCCGCCGCTGCCGACATCCAGCACCCTGGCCCCCGGAAGAGGAACCAGGAGACGCAGAAGGCTCAGAGAATCAAGGAAATGGCGGCCGACCAGACGAGACAGATCCCCGGGAGAGACCAGATCGGCCGGCCGGTTCCATTGCCGGATCATTCGCCGGTAGGTCTCGAAGGCCTCGATCTGACCGTCCGTCAGATCAAAGCCCAGCTCATGACAGCCGTCCGCCAGTTCGCGCTTCCAGCCGGCCTGCTCTTTCTCTGGAACCACGCTTGGCTCCTCTGCGGAGATAGACCAGCAAGATGGAAATATCCGCCGGGGTCACACCCGATATCCGCATGGCCTGGCCGACCGTGCGGGGGCGGATGAGGAGCAGCTTCTCCCGCGCCTCGGACGAAAAGCCGACCTGGTTCTGATAATCAAAATCGCCCGGAATATCTTGCGATTCATAGCGTTCCATTTTTTCAATGTGCGCCATCTGGGTGCGGATGTATCCGGCATACTTGACCTCGGCCTCGACCCGGTCGGCGATCTCCGGGGAAAGCTTGAACCGCTCATCGATGAACTCGCTGACGTCCTCGAAGGTCACCTCCGGCCGGCGCAGCAGCTGCTCCAGGCGAACAGGCTTCTGCACCGCCTGCAGCCCCCGTCCGGTCATCACCTGATTGGCTCGCTCCGGGGAGACGACGACCTTCCGCAAGGCCCTGACCGTCTCTCGAACTTGTTTTTCTGTTTGAAGATGCGACCGATATAGATCCTCGTCGATCAATCCGTAACGATGTCCGTAGCCAAGCAACCTGGCAGCCACGTTATCCTGCCGCAGCTGAAGGCGATATTCCGCTCTGGAGGTAAACATGCGGTAGGGTTCCTGGGTGCCCTTGGTCACCAGATCGTCGATCAAAACCCCGATATAGGCCTCATCCCGCCGCAGGACGAAAAAGGGTTCGCGGCGAAGCGACTGCACGGCATTGATGCCGGCGATGATGCCCTGGGCGGCGGCCTCCTCATAACCGGAGGTGCCGTTGATCTGGCCGGCGAAGAACAGTCCGGGGATCCGCTTGGTCTCCAGAGAAGGGGTCAGCTGGGTGGGCGGAAAGAAATCGTACTCGATGGCATATCCGAGCCGGGTCAACTCCCCGCGCTCCAGACCCCGGATCGTTCGAAGCGCTTGCACTTGTGTGTCTTCCGGCAAACTGGTGGCGAATCCGTTGACATAGTATTCGCTCGTCTGCTGGCCCTCCGGCTCGAGGAAGATCTGGTGCTGAACCTTGTCCGGAAACCTGACCACCTTATCCTCGATGGAGGGGCAATAGCGCGGACCGGTCCCGGTGATCTTTCCGCTGTACAGCGGGGATCGATCCAATCCCGATCGGATGATCTCGTGGGTTCTCTCGCAGGTGGCCGTCAGATAACACGGGATCTGAGCCAGGCGCAGTGTCCCGGTCCTCAGGCTGAAGGGAACCGGGGGTTCGTCGCCGGGCTGTTCGGTCATGCGGCTAAAATCCGCCGTGCGCCCGTCGATCCTCGGCGGTGTTCCGGTCTTCAGCCGGGCCACCTGAAATCCAAGATCTCTCAGGCGCTCGGAAAGGCCTCGGGCCGGGAACTCGCCCATTCGGCCGGCCGGAAAGCTGGTCATGCCCACATGGATGAGGCCGTTGAGGAAGGTCCCTGCAGCCAAAATGACGGCCCCGGCATGAAAAGACTGCCCCAGCTCGGTGCGCACGCCTGCGGCCCGTCCGGATCGAAGGATCAGGTCCACCGCGGCTCCCTGCTTGATCTTCAGGCAGTCCGTTCGCTCCAGGACGCGCTTCATCTCCAGGCGGTACTGGGCCCGGTCGGCCTGAGCCCGCAGCGCTCTGACGGCCGGTCCCTTGCCGGTATTGAGCATCCTGAACTGGATACCGGTGCGATCGATGGCCCGGGCCATCTGTCCGCCAAGGGCGTCGATTTCCATGACCAGCTGCCCTTTGGCCAGCCCCCCGATGGCCGGGTTGCAGGACATCTGGGCGATCGTCTCCAGGCTCATGGTCAGCAAAAGGGTCCGGCATCCCCGGCGAGCGGCGGCCAGGGCTGCCTCGCAGCCGGCATGGCCGGCGCCGATGACGATGATTTCGTATTCGTCGTGCGGTGCTTTCATCTTCTTCATGGGATTTCTGTGGAGCCGAGAAAACTTGGTCTCGATGCTTTTCTTCTGTCGTCCCGGAGCCCTGTTTCACGTGAAACGATCTGTGTCGGCCGGGCATTGATCAACAGACAGCAAGAATGCCGGGCGGGCGGGATTCAAAAGCAGACCCGGTTCGTCGGCCGGACGATGTTTCACGTGAAACGTCGCCACGACACAGGGGGGTTTCACGTGAAACAGCCCGAAAAGTTGTTTTTTACCAAGAAGATATCTGGACCAACTGGTTCGCAGGGCGTGAACGGTCGTGTTTCGGTCTATGGTTTCACGAACACCAGCGACCCACACCATCACCTGTTGGCCTTCTGGTGATCATTTCCCCACGCAAAAAGTGCTGAAGATCCGGTCCAGCACCTCCTGGTCACCGGTCTTGCCGGTCATCCCGGCCAGGATCTCCAGGGCGGCGCGCACATCCTCGGCGATCAGCTCCTCTCCGGCGCCATCGTGGGCCGCCTGCTGGGCCTTGCGGACCGTCTCCAGCGCCCGCTCAAGGATCTGACGATGTCTCAGCGTGGCCACCAGGGGCGTTTCCGACCCGGCGCCATTGCCGTTCGAGAGGGCCTTGCCGATGGCCTCCATCGTCTGATCGAGCCCGTCTCCCCGTGTCGCTGAGGTCTCGACAACCGGCCGGGAAACACCCATCTTGCCGGCTGGCCCCTCTTTCAGTGCCCGGGGAAGATCGATCTTGTTGATCACCACCAAGCTGTTTCTTTCCTTTGTCTCCTCGAGTATCTCGATATCTTCGGCCCGAATGCGTTCTGAGCTGTCCAGGATTACAACCAGGAGATCGGCTCTCTCCATCTGCTGACGCGCCCGCTGGACGCCCTCCTGCTCGACCGCCCCTTTCGCGGCCCGCAGCCCGGCCGTATCGACCAGCCGGACAGGCAGATTCCCTATATTGACCTGTTCCGAGACACTGTCCCGGGTGGTGCCTGGAACGGCATCCACGATGACCCGGGCCGATCCCAGCAGAGCGTTAAACAGGCTCGATTTTCCCACATTGGGGCGCCCCACCAGAACCACGCTGAAGCCCTCCTGGAGCTGCCGCCCAAAAGCGGCTCCCCGCAGCATCTCCGAGAGCGCCTCCCGGGCTTTTTCAAGCGGTCTCCGGGCCCCCTTGATCACATCTTCGCCCAGCTCCTGATCGGAAAAGTCCAGCCCTGCCTCGATCAGCGCCAGCGCCTCGATCAGATCCTTTCGAATGCTCTCCAGTCGCCGGGAGCACCCGCCTTTCAGCTGCCGCTGAGCGATCTCCAGACCCAGATCGGTCTGCGCGCGGATCACCTCCGCCACGGCCTCGGCCTGTAGTAAGTCCATACGCCCGTTCAGATAGGCCCTTCGGGTGAACTCTCCCGGTGCGGCCGGACGGGCACCCCGGCTGAGCAGGAGCTGGAGGATCTTCCCGGTCACCAGGATGCCCCCGTGACAACTGATCTCGGCCATATCCTCGCCGGTATAGGTTCGCGGTGCGCGCATCACCGATACCAGGACCTCATCGACCGTCCGGTCGTCCCCGGGGTCGACGATGCGGCCGTGATGAAGGGTGTGCGATGCCGCCTCGGAAAGCCTGTGGGTGCCCTGAAACACCTCGTCGGCCAAAGAGATGGCCCGACATCCGGACAGACGCACAATGGCGATGGCGCCCTCGCCGGAAGGTGTTGATATGGCGGCGATGGTCTCCTCGCCGCCAGGGGAATGAGACTGTGCTTTCTGATCCATGGCGGTCGTCGGCGTGATCGCGTCTGACGGGGTGGTCAGTCCTCTGTCTCCTCAGAACTTACCACTGTGGGCTTGTGGGGATGGATGCTTTCCTGAAGAAGCTGCAGCAGATTGAACATGGTCCAGTAGAGCACCAGTCCGGAGGAGATGTTATTAAAGATGAAGAACAGGAAGATCGGCATGATGTACACCATCATGGCTTGCTTGGGATCCCTCATCGACTTTTTCTGCTGAATGAACATGGTGATGGCCATGATGAAGGGCAGCAGATTCACCTTGTCTCCATAGATAGGAAGTGCGCTGGGCAACCTCATAATGGTATCCGGAGCCGACAGGTCTTTGATCCACAGGAAGCTGGCGCCGCGAAGCTCGATGGTGTTGCGGAACACGGCATACATGGCGAAAAAGACCGGCATCTGCAGCAGCAGAGGAAAGCAGCCCGAGGCCGGATTGACGTTGTATTTGCGGTATAGCTCCATGGTGGCCTTCTGCAGCTTGGCCGGATCCTTCTTGTGTTTCTCCTGCAATTTTTTGATCTCCGGCTGCAGCTCCTGCATCTTGCGTATCGAGGCGATGCTTTTCTTGGTCAACGGGTAGAAGAGGGCTTTCACCAGAATGGAAAAGATGATGATGACCACGCCGTAATTGGGTAGCACCTTGTAGATATTGACGAAGGCATAGAGGATAACCTTCCCGATCCAGCGCAGCACCGATCGGCCCAGATAGACCGTTCGCTCCAGCCCGACACCGAAATCCCTGAGGGTGAAATAATCCATCGGACCCACATAGATGGTCCAGCGATGATCGCAGCGTCCATCGTCCAGGTCCATGAGGATGGCTCCGGAGATCAGTTTCTCTTCCCTCTGCTTCTTCTCCTTATCTTCCTTCTGATAGCTGCCTCGTAATTCCGCTCCGATCCCATCCTCACCGGCCGGCGGGACCATGGCCATGAGAAAATACTTGGTCTGGATGGCAAGCCATTTTGTGTCTCCGGTAAAACTACTGTCCTCAATGGTTTCTCCCTTGATGCCCGTTTTCTCGATGATATCGCCCATCATGGTGTGGGCAGTGAAGGAGCGCAGATCATCCCTGTAATTCTCCTCTGTGGTGGGCAGGCCGGGCTCCCACCAGAGGGCGTAACTTCTTATTTCTCCGAGGACATCAGCGCCTTCGATGGTGATTCGCAGGATGAAATCGTGCCGATTGGAATCGAAATCAAAGATCTTCTGTATGCGTAAACCGCGCTCCGTCTCTGCCGTCAGTTCGATCGATCCCCGGTCCTGCTCCGGGCGCAGGACGAGTGAATCCGTCGTGGTCCGGAAGACCAGATCATCCAGTCTGATGTGACCATCGCTCAGACGCAAAACCAGCCCCAGAGCCCCCGCCTTCCAATCCTCCGGCAAAATGGCAACCCATTCCTGCTCTTGCGGATCCTTCTTTTTGGGCTTAATCTCCCAGCTGGTCAGTACACCACCCCGGGTGTCGATCGTCCCTCGAAAAAGCGGACCGCGAACGAGAACTGTCTTGGCCTCCGTCTGGGCGTCCTCGCCGATCCCCAGAATGGCCTTTTCGTCAACCTCCGAGGATCGTTCCCGTGTGGGGCCGCCATCCTTTTCCGGGATCGGTTGCTCGCCGGTCACCTGCAGGGGTTCGGAAGTCTCCTCCCGCTGAGGAGCAATCCCTTGTTCTTCGGTCTGTTGGGTCTGTGGTACACCGACCAGATGGCGATACCAGGATGTGTTGCTGATGAGCAAGATAAGACCAATCAGCACGATGGCCGCAACAGTTCTTTTGTTCACATGACCTCCACGGTGAGTAGATGTTATTGAACTGGGTCGTAGCCACCCGGATGAAAGGGATGGCACCGAAGAACTCTCCGGATCGACAGCCGGATTCCCTTGCGAAAGCCATATCTGGTGAGCGCTTCGGCGGCAAACTGTGAGCAGGAGGGATAAAAACGACAACTGGCGGGAAACAGAGGCGATAAAAGGGTCTGGTATATTCTGATGAATACGATGATGACCTTACTCAAGATGGTTTCCTATTTCTTAGGGTGCTTGGCAGGCATCATGATAGGTGGTCCTGTCCAATGGTGCTGCGCCCTGACTTCAGACTGCCGTGCTCCGGCTTCATCCTGTGCGGTCCGGTTTCACATTGCCGTGATCCGTCATCGTCGCCATCATGTCTGCCGTTCGCTCCACCAGATCTCCCATATCATCCCCGAGTTGCTTGAACGTCGCTTTCGAACTGCCGGTTCGAGCGATAAACAGATAGTATCCGGGGACCACAAAGGACCGCTTCTGTTCTCTAAAACACTCTCGAAGCCTTCTTTTAACCCGATTTCTCACCACGGCCTTTCCGACCTTCCGGGACACCACAAAGGCAGCTTCCGCCTGCCGGACCGACCCCTTGAGGAATCGCAGGAGAAGGAATCGTCCGAATACGGTTTCTCCCCGGGCCAGGACAAGACGGATCCATTCTGATTTCGCATGCTCTTTGGCTGCGGTCGTAGGGCCACCTTGATTTTAATAACCTTTAATGGGTCAGGCGTTTACGGCCTTTTGCGCGCCGCCTTTTGAGAATCTCCCGGCCGCTCTTGGTGCTCATTCTCTTGCGGAAACCGTGATCACTTTTCTTCTTTCTGTTGCTCGGCTGAAATGTTCTTTTCACAAAGCCTCCCGGTGATATGAAAATTAGAGTAATCTCAAGGACAATCTCAAAATATAGCGGTGTGCCGTTGTATTGTCAAGGTTTTTTTGGTCACCAGCCTCACATGCTGTCATCCATCGGAAGATATGATGTTTTTTTCACTCTAGCTGCATTTTTTTCTTGACATCTCCTTTTTCACATATTAAATTGGGTTCGCTAATAAGTGGCGTGTTGTGGATAACTTGTGGAAAACTTTCCGCCGCACCTGAGACCCGCTCTCCACAGCCTCCCACAGATCCTCTTTCTGCTTCGACACCTCCTTAAGCCATTATCAAAATTGTTTTTACCATCATAGGACGTTTTTCGGCCTGTTGCCCGTTCTATGGTCCCGGCCCACTGCTGTGTATTCACTTTTTCACCTTCTGGGCCATTTTCTATGGGCTGTGGATAACTTCATAGCCTTTCTGTAGAGTACATAAGGAGCATCTTTCCGGTGAGTCCGGCAGATATCTGGTCACAATGCCTGGAGACCATCCGGGAAAAAATACCCCGGCAGAGCTATGAAACCTGGCTGCGGCCCACCGAGGTCCTCTCTTACACCCAGGATGCCGCCGTGATCAAGGTGCCCAATGCCTTCTTTTCCGAATGGATCGAACAGCATTACATCTTTCACATCCAGGATGCCTTTCGGCAGGTGACCGGAAACACCCCGGCCATCACTTTCTCGGTTTCCTCCGAGAAGGGCACCTTCCTGACCAACATCGTCCCCCGGCAGGAATCACAACCCCGCCCTGCTCCGAAAACATCCGGAGCCGAACAGTTGAATTCCCGGTATACCTTCACCAATTTCGTGGTCGGTGACTGCAACCAGTTTGCCCATGCCGCATCTCTGGCCGTGGCCGAGGCGCCCGGTAAGACCTCGTTCAATCCGCTGGTCATTTACGGCGGCGTCGGCCTGGGAAAGACGCATCTCATTCAAGCCATCGGCCATTTCGTGGCCGAACAGAACACCGCCAATAGTTTGATGTACGTCTCCTCCGAAAAATTCACTATCGACTTCATCGATTCCATCCAGAACAACAAGACGACCGAGTTCAGCAACCGTTACCGAAACGTCGATGTTCTGCTGGTGGACGACATCCAGTTTTTCTCCGATAAGGAACGCACTCAAGAAGAATTTTTCCACACCTTTAACACCCTGCATCAAAAGGGCAAACAGATTGTGTTGTCCTCGGATCGAGCACCCAAGGAGATCCGAGGTCTGGAAGAACGGCTCCTGTCACGTTTTCAATGGGGTCTGATCGCCGACATTCAGGCTCCGGATCTGGAAACCCGCATCGCCATCCTGCAGAAGAAGGCCGAGAACGACGGTCTGTCCATCCCCTCCGAGGTGACCACCTATATCGCCAATAACATCACCAGCAATATCAGAGATCTGGAAGGTTCGATCATTCGCCTGCTGGCCTATTCCTCTCTGACCGGCAAGGATATCTCGGTAAATCTGGCCCGAGATGTGATCAAGGATCTGGTCGATAAGAAGAAAAATGAGAAGTCGGTGGAATATATACAGAAGATCGTCGCCGAGAATATGAACATATCCGTTCATCTGATGACAGCCAAGAAGAAGACCAAGGAGGTGGCTCTGGCACGACAGATCGCCATGTATCTGACCCGTGAGTTGACCAATTATTCCCTGGTGACCATCGGGGCGAAGTACGGCGGCCGTGACCATACCACCGTCATTCATGCCTGCCGCACCGTCGAGAAGCAGATGGAGAAGGATCAGAATATCAAGACCACCGTCAAAGAGTTGATGCGCGTGTTGAACGCCTGAGAACAGATCATTTGATCTGATCGGGAGACCGGAAGGGACGGTCTTTTTTTTTGCTTTGACCTGTTGACTACAATGTGCACAAGCTGTGGGCCGGCTCACTGTTGTTCAACATCGTCATTTCCCTGTGGACACCTTGTGCAAAAAAACCGTCTTATTCACATGTTCTGCTCACCCTCATTGTTTCTCCCTTCGACCTCTACCCCACGTCTTCAGAGCGGCGGCCCATGATTCCCGAGCAGCTATCCACATCCTCACAGCACCTAGTACTACTACTACAGATGTATCCCTGTTGAGTTACTAGAAAAACATCTGTGCACAGCTTCCATGAAGGCCCTAAAATCGGTCTCTGCGATCTTCCAAAAACCCGCCTGGCTGTAAGGAAAATGGGGCTTTTTTTCTCTTGATTTTGAGGTCCATTTTTGGTATACTTGAGAAGGTTTTAGGGACCCCTCATCTGCTCTTTTTGGAGACCGGATTTTTTCCTACCGATCCCTGGAGGAACCATGAAATTCACCGTTCCGCGCTCCGAATTTCTTCCGGCCGTGCAGTCCGTTCTGAACGTCGTCTCCCCCCGAGCGACCCTCCCGATCATTGCCAATATTCTCCTTCAGCTGAAGGGTCAGGAACTGTCGCTTTATGCCACCGATCTGGACACCTCCGTACGGACACAGGTTCCCGTGACCAAGGGAGAGGATGGAGCCATTGCTCTGCCCGCGAAAAAATTGGCCGAGATCGTCCGCGAACTTCCCGATGCCGATATTCATTTTACAGCCGACGGAACCAAGGCCAAGATGACCTGCGGAAAGGGAACCTTTGGTCTGGCCGGCATGGACAGTGAGGATTTTCCGCCTTTTCCAGAGGTGCTCAGCGGGCAAACGATGAGTCTGAAACAGAGTCTCCTTTCCAGGATGATCCATCATACCATCTACTCCACCTCCAAAGATGAGACCCGCCCGGCCCTGCAGGGCGTCCTCTGGCATCTGGACAGCGAAAATATGGTGATGGTGGCCACCGACGGGCATCGTCTGGCCAAGATCTCCGAGCCGATGACCTCGGCCGGTGAGGGTGCCTCCAAGATCACCGCGACAGATATCATTATTCCTTCCAAGACGCTTAATCATCTGTTGCGATTGTTCGACGAAGAGGATACCGATATCAAGCTGAACATCATGGAGAACCAGGTCATCTTCTCGCTGGATGGTACCACCTTGTATTCTCGTCTCATCGAAGGGCCGTATCCCGATTTTGAACAGGTCATACCAAAGGAGAACGATAAGCAATTACATGTTGACCGGGAGGCCATCTACAGTGCCATGCGAAGCGTCTCCACTCTATCCAACGCCCTGACCCATCAGGTCAAGTTCGACCTGTCGACCAACGAGGTGGTTCTCACCGCCTCGGATCGAGACCTGGGCGGTGAGGCCAGGATGGTGCTGGAAAAGGACAAGACCGAATACCGTGGCGATGATCTGCAGATCGGTTATAACGCACATTATATCATGGAGATCATGAGACACATGGACAGCCCCAAGGTGATCTTTGAACTGTCCACCCCGGTGCGGGCCGGTCTGGTGAAGCCATCTCAGCAGCCGGAAGGTGAGGAGTACCTCTGTTTGATCATGCCCCTGAGGCTGACGGACGAATCCAGCGAGTAACCATGCGACGGCGCCGATCCGCTGTCGAGCGACATCCGCAGCACCCGCCGCCCGGGGAGAAGAGATGTGCGCCTGCAATCCTTTTCGCTGAAAAATTTCCGTAACTATAAATCGCTGGATCTGGAATTCGATTCCTCGGGACATCTTTTCCTGGGAGACAATGCCCAGGGGAAGACCAATCTCATCGAGGCCATTCATTATCTGGCCACTGCTCGGTCCCAGCGGGGAGCTGGTGACGAGGAACTGCTCCGCCAGGGAGCCGAGTTTTTTGTGGTCACGGGTACCGGCCGGACCCCGGACGGTCGCCCTGTCACCATCGAGATCAGGTCCATCAAGGATGGTCCCAGGCGTCTCAAGATCAATGGAGCCGTTCACCGCAAGGTCTCCGATCTTTTCGGATTGCTTTCCGTCGTCGAGCTGTCGGCGGAAGACAGAAATATCGTCGCCGGAGGCCCCGGTCACAGAAGAAGATTTCTGAACTACTGTCTCTGTCAGATCAGCCCCCCGTATTGGAACTCCCTGATCGAGTACGGACGGATTCTGCAGCAGCGAAACATGGCCCTGAAGTCACGGTCGGGACGACGGTGGCATGCCGCCGACGATGATGAGCTGGCCGCATGGGATGAGCAGCTGGTCCAAATCGGCTCCGCCATCGTCAAGCGAAGAAGGAATTTTCTGGAACAGATCGATCCCCAGGTGAATGAACTCCATCGCCTCATCACCGGAGGACAGGAACGGATCGCTCTGGAATATCAGCCGGCCATCGATGCGGCTGACGATTGCGGAATACGGGAGGATTTTCATAGATCGCTGAACAGGGTCCGGGAGAAGGAGAATCGTCTCGGCGTCACCCTGGTGGGTCCTCATCGGGATGATGTGCTCATCACCGTCAACTCCGCAAGCCTGCGGATTTATGGATCCCAGGGGCAGCAGCGGACCGCGGCCATCGCCCTGAAATTGGCCGCCGCCCGGCAGCTGGAAGCATCCCGGGGAGGAGCTCCCGTCTTGTTGCTGGACGATGTCTTTGCCGAGCTCGATGTGGATCGCACCCGGGCACTTTTTGAACTCTTCGAACGGTTCGGACAGATCTTCGTGGCCACGGCCAAGGAAAGCGATCTGGCCGGATGCGGCGACCATTTAGGCCGGATGTATATCTCCGGCGGAGCGGTGGCTCTCGAGCCGCCCGATTGACGGGTCACCATGGCCCAGCGCATCAAAAAGACGGAAAGCTTAGGAGAGGTGCTTCGCCGGCTGCTCAGCGGCTGGGGGGTGGACGGCAAGGTTCGTGAACAGGGCGCCGTCCATCGATGGAAAGAGGTGGTCGGCCCCCGTATCGCGGCCCATACAGAGGCCATCAGGGTGGCTGACGGCAAGATCTACGTCCGGGCCACTTCCTCAGCCTGGAAGACAGAGCTGGTCTTCATGAAGGCGGACATCATCGATCGTCTCAACCGGTCGGTCGGCAAGCGGGTGATCAGCGACATCGTCTTCATGGGAGGCGGAAACAGCCCCAGCGCAACGGCACGCCGACAGGGATAAGCGAGGGAGACATCTCATATGGCGCAGAAAAAGAAGACCGTGACGGCCCCCAAGAAGAAAACAGCCCAGAAGAAAACGGCCAGTCACTCATACGATGCCAAGACCATCCATGTGCTCAAGGGACTGGAGGCGGTCCGCCGCCGGCCGGCCATGTATATCGGCAATGTCTCTTCCCGGGGACTGCATCATCTGGTCTATGAAGTGGTGGACAACAGCATCGACGAGGCCATGGCCGGCTTCTGCGACCAGATCGATGTGGTGGTGCACAAGGACAACAGCGTCACAGTGATCGATAACGGGCGCGGTATCCCGGTGGACAAGCATCCCACCCAGAAGAAGCCCGCTGTGGAAGTGGTCATGACCATGCTGCACGCCGGCGGCAAGTTCGATAAGAGCTCTTATAAGGTTTCCGGCGGACTCCACGGCGTGGGCGTCTCGGTGGTCAACGCCCTCTCGGAGTGGCTCGAGGTGGAGGTCACCAGAGAGGGCAAGAAATATGTGCAGCGCTACAAGCGAGGCGTTCCAGAGGCGGCCCTGAAGGCCGTAGGCAAGGCCAAGGGCAGCGGCACCCAGGTGACCTTTCTGGCCGATGGGGAGATCTTCAAGGAGGTTGAGTACAATTTCGATATGCTGTCCCAGCGGCTCAAGGAGCTGGCCTTTCTCAATCCCGGTCTGAAGATCAACGTCTTGCAGGAGGAGACCGGTCAGGCCCAGAGCTTCAAATTCGAAGGCGGCATCATCACCTTCGTCAAATTTCTCAACGAGAATCGTAATCCGATCCACAAGCGTCCCATCTACGTCAGCAAAGAGAAAGAAGACGTCCAGGTGGAGGTCGCCGTCCAATACACCGATTCCTATGTGGAGAACGTCTTCAGTTATGCCAACAACATCGGCACCATCGAGGGCGGCTCGCATCTCAGCGGTTTCCGGACAGCCCTGACCCGGTCGATCAATAATTACGCTCAGAAGAACAATCTGCTTAAAAACAACTCCGCTTCTCTCAGCGGAGAGGATGTCCGGGAGGGGCTCACCGCTGTCATCAGCGTCAAGGTCCCCAATCCCCAATTCGAGGGGCAGACCAAGACCAAGCTGGGCAACAGCGAGATCAAGGGCATCGTGGAGTCGGTCCTGGGCGAGGGGCTGTCCAACTTCTTCGAGGAACACCCCCCGGTGGCCAAAGCCATCGTGGACAAGGCCTCCCAGGCCGCCCGGGCCCGGGAGGCGGCTCGTAAAGCCCGGGAGCTGACCCGGCGGAAATCGGCCCTGGACAGCTCCAACCTGCCGGGCAAGCTGGCCGACTGCACCTACGACGATCCGCTGCACTGCGAGATCTACCTGGTCGAGGGCGATTCCGCCGGTGGGTCGGCCAAGTCTGGACGTGACCGGAAATTCCAGGCCATTCTCCCGCTCCGCGGGAAGATCCTCAACGTGGAGAAGGCCCGGCTGGACAAGATCCTCAGCAACGAGGAGATCCGCACCATCATCACCGCCCTGGGCACCGGCATCGGAGCCGACGAGTTCGATGCCTCCAGGGCCCGCTACGACAAGATCATCATCATGACCGATGCCGACGTGGACGGGGCTCATATCCGCACCCTGCTGCTGACCTTCTTCTTCCGCTACATGCGCCAGCTCATCGAGACCGGCCACGTCTATATCGCCCAGCCGCCGCTGTACCGGCTGTCCAAGGGCAAGCAGGAGCACTACGCCTACAACGAGGACGAGAAGGACCGCCTGGCCGAGAGGATGGGTGACAAGGGCATTGATGTCCAGCGCTACAAGGGCCTGGGCGAGATGAACCCGGAGCAGCTGTGGAAGACGACCATGGATCCGGAGACCCGGACCATGCTCCAGGTGACCCTGGATGATGCCGTCGAGGCGGATCACATCTTTACCACCCTGATGGGTGACAAGGTCGAGCCCCGGAGGCAGTTCATCGAGGAGAATGCCCATTATGTCAAGAACCTGGATGTGTAGCCGGCATCCTCAGGCAGATCGCCAACTGAACATTCTCCGATCTCAGAAAAAGTAGGTTCGTATGGCCGTGACCAGACAAAATATCGTGCCAGTCTATATCGAAGATGAGATGAAGAGCTCGTACATCGACTACTCCATGAGCGTCATCGTCTCCCGGGCCCTGCCCGACGTCCGGGATGGGCTCAAGCCGGTCCATCGGCGGATCCTTTACGCCATGAGCGATCTGGGGCTGGTCTCCAACCGACCGCACAAGAAGAGCGCCCGGGTGGTCGGAGAGGTGCTGGGCAAGTATCATCCACACGGCGACACCGCCGTCTACGATGCCATGGTGCGCATGGTCCAGGAATTCTCCATGCGCTACACCCTGGTCGACGGTCAGGGGAATTTCGGTTCGGTCGACGGTGATAGCGCCGCGGCCATGCGGTACACTGAGGTGCGCCTGTCCCGCGCCGGCGAGCAGATGCTCACCGATCTGAACAAGGACACGGTCGATTTCACCCCCAATTTCGACGACACCCTCAAGGAGCCGTCGGTCCTTCCCTCGCCGCTGCCCAACCTGCTGATCAACGGCGGCTCGGGCATCGCCGTGGGTATGGCCACCAACATCCCGCCGCATAACCTCTCCGAGGTGGTCGACGGCCTGGTGGCCCTGATCGACGATCCCGAGATCGATATCCCGGGTTTGATGGAACACATCCAGGGCCCCGATTTTCCCACCGGCAGTCTGATCACCGGCTCCGGCGGGATCCGGGAGGCCTATCTCACCGGCCGCGGCCGGGTCGTGCAGCGGGCCTTCGCCCAGGTCGAATCCTCCAAGACCGGCAAGGACAGCATCATCGTCAGCGAGATCCCCTATCAGGTGAACAAGGCCAATCTGATGGCCAAGATCGCCCAGCTGGTCCGCGATAAGAAGATCGAGGGGATCACCGATCTGCGCGATGAATCGGATCGCGAGGGCATGAGGATGGTCATCGAGCTGCGCAAGGGAATGGACCCGGAGATCGTCCTCAACCTGCTCTACAAGCACACCCAGATGCAGGAGACCTTCGGGGTGATCATGCTGGCGCTGGTGGACGGGCGCCCCAAGGTGCTCACCCTGAAGGAGATGCTGGAGCACTTCGTCGCTCATCGGCACAAGGTGGTGGTCCGCCGGACCACCTTCGAGCTGGCCAAGGCCGAGGAGCGGGCCCACATTCTCGAGGGCCTCAAGATCGCCCTGGACAACATCGACGAGATCGTGGCCCTGATCAAGAAGTCCAAGGATCCTCAAACGGCCCGTGAAGGGCTGATGAAGCGGTTCGGCCTCTCCGAGCGCCAGGCCCAGGCCATCCTGGACATGCGCCTGCAGCGCCTGACCGGCCTGGAGCGGAAGAAGATCGAGGATGAGTACCTGCAGCTGATCAAGGAGATCGCCCGTCTGAAGGGCCTGCTGGAGAGCAAGCCCCAGCGGATGGCCCTGATCAAGGAAGAGCTGCTGGAGCTGAAGGAGAAGTTCGGCGACGAGCGCCGCACGACCATCATCGAGGAGGAAACCAGCGAGTTCACTCTGGAGGACCTCATCGCCGAGGAGGACATGGTCATCACCATCTCCCACGCCAGCTACATCAAGCGGCTGCCCACCACCACCTACCGGCGGCAGCGCCGCGGCGGCAAAGGGGTCACCGGGATGGGCACCAAGGAGGAGGATTTCGTCGAGCACCTGTTCATCGCCAACACCCATGACTACATCCTTTTCTTCACCGACAGGGGCCGGTGCTACTGGCTCAAGGTCCATGAGATTCCCCGGGCCGGCCGGGTGGCCAAGGGCCGGTCGGTGGCCAACCTGCTCAAGATCCGGACCGAGGAATCGATTACCGCCTTCGTGCCGGTGAAGGAATTCGACGCCAGCCATTACGTGGTCACCGCCACCCGCGGCGGCATCATCAAGAAGACCTCCCTGGACAAATACAGCCATCCGCGCAAGGGCGGCATCTGCGGGGCGTTGGTCGATAAGGATGACGTCCTCATCGAGGCCAAGCTGACCGACGGCAGCATGGACATCATCCTGGGAACGCGAAAGGGCAAGGCCATCCGTTTTCAGGAGTCCGAGGTCCGGCCCATGGGCCGGTCATCCCGCGGCGTCAAGGGTATCACCCTGGGTAAGGACGACACCATCATGGGCATGGTGGTGGTCAAGAGGGACACCACTCTTCTGGTGGTCTCCGAGAACGGGTATGGCAAGCGTAGCGACATCTCCGATTATCCGATCCATCATCGCGGCGGCAGGGGCGTCATCACCATCAAGAATACCAAACGAAACGGGGATGTGGTGACCATCAAGGAGACGGTGGAGACAGACGAGCTGATGATCATCACCCAGAAGGGCATCATCATCCGCCTGCCCATTAAGGGCGTGAAGGTGATCGGGCGCAATACCCAGGGGGTCAAGCTGATCAATCTGGGCGAGGGCGATCGGGTGGTCGATGTGGCCCGGGTGGTCAGCGAGGAGGAAGAGTAACGAATTTTTATAAAATTTTTCTTGACACAGGCATCGGCCATGAATACTATTGGGCGACGGCGGACCACGGATCACCCACACGAAACCATCACCAACACGGTCTCTCGAGGTGGCCATGCTTTTTCTCTGTGTCTTCACTTTCGATGCTGACAAACGAAAGGCGATCATCAGGCGAAGGGCTCAACATGGAGAGAGGGTCCCCGAGGGGGTCAGGGTCCTCATGGAGGTGGCCGATCTGACCAAGAACCGTATCTTCCGTCTGGCCGAGGCCGACAAAAACGAAGCCATCGAGGAGGCCAACGGCGCCTGGAGCGACCTGTGCTGCATCGAGACCATTCCGGTTCAGACCAGCGAGGAAATGCTGCACAGACTGGTGCAGATGCAGGATCCGTGAGATCGAATTTCTATGCTGTCAATTCGGAGAGCAGCCCCCCGGGGCTGCTTTTTTTGAGGTGAGTTCCGGCGATGAGAACACTGCACAGGAAGAACATCATTATCCTGGCGGCCCTGTTTTTTCTGGCCCTGGGCATCAGGATGATCTATCTCCAGCAGATGCGGCCGCTGCCGTTTTTCGACCATCCCATTGTCGATGCCGAATACAACGATCGCTGGGCGGAGGCCATCAGTCAGGGGACCGATTTTCAGGAGGGGCCGTATTTTCGGGCGCCTCTCTATCCCTACTTTCTGGCCCTGATCTACCTGCTCTTCGGCCATTCTTATCTGGCCGCTCGATGGGCTCAGTTCCTCCTCGGCGCCGGAAGCGTGGTGCTGATCTTTCTGCTGGGAAAGAGGACCTTCGGCCGGATCGCCGGGATCATCTCCGGCGCCCTGGCGGCAGTGACCGGCACCCTGATCTATTTCGAGGGCGAACTGCTCATCCCGGCTCTGTTCCTGTTTCTCAATCTCCTGCTGGTCTTCTCCCTGCTGGCGGCCGCCGATCGTCCGCGCCCCCGGAGATGGCTGCTGAGCGGCGTGCTGCTGGGTCTGGCGGCCATCGCCCGGCCCAACGTGCTGGTTTTCGGAGCGGCGGTCCTGGTCTGGATGGCCGTCGTTCTGAAAAGAAGGGCGCAGCCCGGGAGGCGGATCCTTTTTTCGGCGGCCGCCTATGTTTTCGGAGGGCTGCTCATCATCGCCCCGGTGACGATCCGCAACGCGGTCATCGGGGGGGATTTCGTGCCCATCGCTTCCCAGGGGGGGATGAACTTCTACATCGGAAATCATCCCGGATCGGACGGCGTGACAGCCGTGCTTCCGGACGCGCCGGATGATTTCTGGGGCGGATACCGGGAAGCCCGCCGCCGGGCGGAGGAGGCGGCCGGTCATCCGCTGCGGGATTCGCAGGTCTCCGACTACTGGTTCTCACAGGGGTTGCGGTTCTGGAGGGAGCATCCCGGCCAGGCCCTGGGGCTGACCGTCAGGAAACTGACCCTGTTCTGGTCCGGTGCCGAGATCGCCAACAACAAGGACCTCTATTTTCTGCGTCGCCGGATCTCTATTCTGGGCCTGCTTGTCCGGCCGGGGCCTGTCTATCTTCCCTTCGGCCTGGTCGCTCCGCTGGCTCTGGCCGGCATGATCCTGGCCTGGCGGCGGGGCGGACAGGGGGCCGGTCGAGCAGGAGATGACCATGGCGCCGGCTCGCATCGAAACGGCCATGCAGCCGGCCGGCGCATCGGCGGAACCGCCTGGAGCACACCCGGGGCCGGCCTGATGGCCCTGTTCGTCTTCGCCTACCTGGTCAGCATCATCCCCTTCTTCGTCACCGCCCGGTTCCGGCTGCCGGTGGTCCCCTTCCTGTTGCCCTTTGCGGGATTCACCATCGTCTCGCTCCTGGGCCAGGGACGGGCGACCGAGAAGGCGCTGACCGCGGGCCTGATCCTGATATTCGGGCTGCTGGTCAACCTTAACCTGGCCGGATATCCGCTGCCGCCGCCGTCCTCCTCCCACGTCAGTCTGGGGCATCTCTACCTGGAAAAGGGCCGGCTTGAGCCGGCCGAGAGGGAGTTCCAGCAGGCCCTTGCGCTCGAGGAGCGGTCCGCCCGGCTGAGCTCGCCGCACCTGCACGCCCTCACCGGTCTGGCCCGGGTCTATGCCGGCACAGGGCGATCCGGTCAGGGCATCGACCTGCTGGGGCGAGCCGTTTCCCGGTGGCCCGAGACAGCCGAGCTGCACTTTCAGCTCGGCCACCTGTTCTACCAGCAGGGCCTCCTGGAGCGGGCCATCTCGAGCTGGCAGCATACCGTCGTGCTGGATCCTACCTTCCGGGAGGCCTACCTGCAGCTGGGTGTCGCCTATGAGGACGGCGGTCAGTTGGGGCAGGCCCTCGAGGCCTACCGGCAAGCCATTCAGATCGCACCGTCGTACACTCTGGCGCGGTACAATTTGGGTCTGCTTTACACCCGTCTGGGCCGGTTGAATGAGGCGGTCAGCCAATATCAGGAGGTCATTCAAAGAGATCCCGGATTCGCCGACGCCTATGCCAGTCTGGCCTGGCTCTTCGCCAGGCGCGGAGTTCGCCTGAAGGAAGCCAGGGCGCTGATCGAACGGGCTCTCCGGCTGGAGCCGGACCGAATCTGGTACCAGGATGTCCTGGCCGAGATTCACATCGGTGCCGGGGAAAAGGAGCGTGCTGCCGCCATCTTTCGGGAGATGATCCGGCGGGAGCCAGGCAACGGGTACTGGGAGGACCGTTTGAAACGAGTGAGCGATCGCTAGGGGCCGTTGGGAGGGAAGACGGTCTCGTACGGAGGGATCAGGGGGACGATCTCAGGATCGCCCCCCTTTTTTTAAAAGTGGCGGAAAAAAGGGGGTTTTACGATGGACAAGGACATCTGAGAAGCACAGCAAAACAGTTCCCCCCCCCAAAAAATGAAAAAAAATGTAAAAACATAAAGATTATACTTGACAAAAAATTGGATATATGATACAATGGTATACGAAAAAGATGATGATAGTATAGTAAATCTTAGATCATTTAAAATGAATAAATAAAGATAAGAAGTTATGTGGTTGGAATTTTGTGTGCTCATGGAGGACTGAGCGGTGGGCGCTGAGGATGACAGGGAGGAACACGATTTCTGGATCGAGTTCCCTCTCGCGGAAAAGAAGATAAGAGAACCCGCAGCCGGATGTCAACACGCTGCGGGTTTTTTATGCCCTTCTGAGTCTGATCCCGGAAAGCTTCAATAATCGGAACGTGTTCGCTCAGTCAGAGATAAAAAAACGTCTCACGGAGGATCAGCGATGCCGGAGACCGGTCGAACGAGGTTCAGGATATACGGGCTGGTCGGCGTTCTGGTGATGTCGCTGCTGCTGCCGTCATCAGCCGGCGGGAAACAGGCTGGAGCTGGGAATTCGCATCCGGCGATACGAAAAAAAGAACCGGCCCAAACAATCGCTCGGCTCTTCAGAGAAACCGATCTCATCGCCATTTTGCCGTGCACCTCCGTGGTCGTCTTTGAGGCCGGTCCCGCTCAGCCGGGGCTTTCCAGCAGGGGGCCGGGAGGAGGCCGGGCGACGGTCGCGATCAGGGCGCAATCTCCCCTGCCGCTCTGGGGCGTATGCATAGAACCGCCGGTCCTGGAGGGTCCGCAAGGGGACCTGAAGCCCGGACGCATCTGGGTTCGCTCTGAGGACACGGAAAATGTCTTCTGCTCCCTGGAGCGTCCCGTCGCCATTCTGACGGGCGGCTCCAGACAGGAACCTCATCGAGAGGTGATCCTTGAGATGCAGCTTCGGCCCACCTGGCTTGACCGGCCGGGGCGTTATCACGGGGAGATGGTCGTTCGGCCCTTTATGCCCCGGGGTGAAGATCTTGGGTCAATCGGTTTGGAAAGAGACCGGCGGTTAGGTCGAGAGCAAAGCATCCCCGTGGAACTGGAGATCCCCAAGGCCATCCTGACCTCTTTTTCTGAATCGAAAATAACCTTCAGGGCAGATGCCGGGCCGGGGGTATATCCGGCGGACCGGGATGTCGAGTTCGCCTTAAGCACCAACGCGCCGCAGTGGAGGGTGGATTATCGAGCCTCGGATCTGGCCGGTGAAGAGGGCGACGTCAGGATAGAGCGAATGAGCTGGGAGCGCCTGGACCGTTTTGGCCGGGTGGAAGACAGCGGTGAAGTGGGCACGGATCAATCCGTGGTGTCGGGCGGGGGACCGGTTAAAAATCTTGAGGTCAGACTCCGGTTCAAGATACAGATCACCATGGAGGATCCACCCGGGGAGTATGGCGGGACGATCTCGCTGGTGGGACTGACCGATCAGTGAGGATGACCTGAGAGTATTCCGTGTGTTGCGGGGGAAGAAGAAGCAACCGCATCTCTAACCGAAGGGGGTGGTGGAAACCGTTGGTGCGGATGGGATGCCCGGCATTCCCGAAAAGGCCGGGCGGGGAACCGGGGATGCCGCCTGTCCCCGGCCGGGAATCAGCCTTCAGACTGATCTCCCGATCCCTGTCATCGATGCAGGCGGCACTCTGTTGCCAGGCGGCAATAAGAGAGGAGAAAAATTATGCTACGCTACCTCTTGACCGCTCTGTGCGTGCTGGCACTGGCGACACCGGTTTTTGGATATGACGTCGTTTGGGATGGAGACGCTGATGGTGATATTGATATCAATCTCCAGATCGACTGTTATATCCAGATCGATCGCCAGGATGAGGAGATCCACTTCAGCGATGGAACGGAACCGGAAGACTGGTGGATGACCTCGCTTCAACCGGTGGGAACGCTCCAGTGCCCGGACGATGGAACTCAGCGTCCCATGTACGCATGGGCCGGCGATAATTATTACGCCGGCGCTGGCGGGAGGTTCTACGAGTCGTATGATGGGGCCGTGATCTACATCAACTCGAATAACGATTTGACCATGCACCTGATCACCCATGGAGATCTGGCGGGGACGATCAATGATCCGAATAATACGATCCCCACGTGGATCACCCTGGGTCTGTGCCCCTTCATGATCAACAGCACTCCGGTGACCGGTCACAACATCCCGTTGTGCGGAAATCCCGGATGCTATGTGTCGCACACGGGAGGAGGCGTTCTGCAGCCGTGCGTGGGGAATGACCATCCCAACCAGGATGTCATTCCATTGGCGCCGCCGGCCACTTACACCCTCGACATGGACGCCCAGGTCATGGGAACCATGAAGTTCCTGTGCCGCATCGAGCGTCATGGCATGGCCGATGACGGAGATCTGTACGCCACCACGGTTGATGTGAACTTTACGACTCCGTGAGGAAATCCAAGACGTACGCCGGGGGCCCGGCTGGGCCCCCGGCGTCTCCCAGCAGAGAAAGGGTCATATGAGCATACCAAGATCGCTGTGTATCTTCGGGTTGGTCCTCATGATAGCGCTTCTCACGGTGAAGGCCGCCGCCCAGGTGACCGTGGAAAGGCCGGCGCCGAGTTTTGGGGTGGCGCCGACGAATATCAACCTCGATGTCCATCCGGGCACCAGGAAGGAATCGAGCGTCACCATCGCCTGCCAGAACAGCCTCAAACCGTCCAGATTCCGCATCACCGTCAAAGACATCGATCAGAGAGAAGAGGGATCGAAGTTTCCGGTCGAGATGGGTCAGGGCGCCAGATCGGCAGCCCGATGGATCGCCGTCCCATCCGAGGTCATCGTGCTGCCCGACAGCCGTCAGCAGGTTCCCATCACGATCTCCGTTCCTCCCAATGCGACAGGCGCTTATTTCGCCTATGTGATCATTCAGGTCGCCCCGGATCAACCCCAGGCTTCCATGGTCACGGCCGTGCTGCCCAGCGTGGCGGTCGAGGTTGCCATCAAGACACGCTCCCGCTCGGCGCTGCACGTCGATGTGACCGGTCTATCCATCGCTCCCGGAACCATGGGCGGCCCGGAGGAATTGATCCTTCGAGTGGCCAACAGCGGAACCTGGGAAGCCACCGTGGAGGGGGATGTGCTCCTGTATGGCGACAGGGCATTTCCCATCCGGGTTCCCATACCCTATGGACGCGGCGGCAACCCCATCGAGATCTATCCGGGCCTGGATTTTACTATCGCCTGTCCCGTCGATCGGCCCCCTCCGGCCGGGACCTACAAGGCGGTCAGCCGGCTGCTGCTCAATGGCCGCTGGCAATCCCGCAGCGAGTTTCAACTCCGGGTGCCCGCCGGCCTGGGCGGGACCTCGCACAGCGCAGAGCTGGTGCAAAAATCTGAGTATGATCTCAATCTTGCCGTCGAGCCGGAGATGGTCGAGGTCACCGTGCCGCCGGGAGCGCATCGCACCGTCCCGGTCCGGATCAGGAATCTGGATGAGCGGGAGGCTGATGTTCGTCTGGATGTATCGGATGTGCAGGTCGAGAAGAGCGGTTTATATACTTTTTCTGAATCATCTGTGGACACGAGTGATTGGATCAGCGTCTCCCCGGAGAGCCTGAGGATCGGCACAAGAAGGACATCCACGGTTCGAGCCCAGGTCAAGGTGCCGAAGAACCGTCCGGAAGAGGGAGCCCTGGTCCGGGCTCTGCGTCTGCAGGCCACGGCTCAGAGTAAAGAAGAGGAATGGCGTTCGGGGAATGAGTTCGGGGTCCTGATCGTGGCCGTCGATCCCAAGGCCCCGCCGGCCCGGCTGATGGTCGGGAAGCCGAAGCTGATCAGGGTTTCCCCGGACAAGAATCCCACCACTGCCGTCGTGACCGTGAAAAATGAAGGCGGGAGGGTGGCCCGGGTTTCCGGCCAGATACTTCTTGAGCGAACGAACGGTCAGCGGGTCAGAACCCTTGAAGTGGGCAGGAGAAGGGAAGAGATCATCCTTCCCGGCTCAGAGAGGGAATTTCGTCTGGCCATTGGACCTCTGGATGAGGGTGCGTTTCAGGTGACAGCGGAACTTGGACTGGCCGGGTACGCCGGCTCGACGGAAAGCGCTGAGGTCACCTTTGAGAGCACGACCACCACTCCGGCGGTTTTTCGATAATAAGCATGTTCAGAAAGTGTGATAATCAGAATCGAATTGACAGAGAAAATAATCCCGGAGTCCGGAAGAACATCCGGACAGAGAGCCGGGGGCTCCGCCGGCCCCCGGGGGAAACTTCCGATGAAGTGGTTTCCCGTCTCTCTCAGCAGATGCAGGCGGCCATTCATTTCATTTGGAGGAAACAGACAAATCAAAAAAGGGGGAGAACTATGTTCCAAAGAGTTGTTGTGATCTTCTCCGTCCTGATTCTGGCCACCCCGGCGTTTGCGACCAAGGACGGTCCCGACGAGGGAGACATCGCTTTCAGCCTGACCATTCCGGTCGAGACCAAGGTCTGGTATGAAGGTCCTGCCGGCACGACCATCGAATTTTCCAGCACGTCGGGGATCGACTCGTACCGGTCGATGGCCGGTGGTGTGATTGGGCTCTATGCCCCCACCGACGCTATCTCGAAGGTGGCCACAGATGCCTGGGCGAGCAATTATTACGAATCGGGGGATTGCGCAGAGATCTGGCTATACAGCAACGTGGATCTGACCGGCAGTCTGGCCACGACCGGGGATCTAAACGACGGATTTGGCCACACCCTGCCCACCTGGTTCACCATCGCAGCTCAGGGATACGAGAAAAGCCTTCATATCGCCGATCCCCTCGGCTTCCGTTTGGGAAATGCCCCGGGCGGCCGTGTGGCCGACGGGATTATTCCCGGTGAGGGCCGGGGCGGCTATGCCGGGGATGGTGACCTGTCGGGCGAGGACGTTTCCGGACCGGTGACGCCGATCTACTTCGGCAATCAGGCGTTTCACCCGGACCAGGATGCTTTCCGAATGGTCACCGCCTCGGGTTCGACATTCGATCTGGATGCTCCGGTGGGGCCCGGCAAACTGAAATTCCGTGCCCGGTGTCAGCGTCAGGGCATGCAGGACGCCGCCGGACCTTACGTGACCAACATTACCGCGACATTTATCGCCACGCCATGAGTCCGGACGATCATCGTACGGCCGGCAGCATAGAGTGAGGATTTCTGATGAGGGATGTTTCCCGCTCAGCAATATTCTGGCTCAGCCTGATGATTCTGTCAGCATCGATCGCCCAGGCCCAGCCGATGCGGGGGCTCGACCGCGGTTTCGGCGTCAGCCCTTCATACGTCTCCGTTCAGGTCCAGCCCGGGGAAAGGATCCACGCCACCATGACGCTGTCGAATCTGGGCAGGAGAGGGACCGGGATATACGCCATCGAGGTCTCGGATCTCGGGCAAAGCGAGCAGGGAGCCGTCACTCCGGTTCCGCACGGCCAGGGGGCACGATCCTGCGTGGAGTGGATCGAGGTGCCCGCAGAAGTGCAGATTCCCGCCGGAGGGAACAGGAAGATCCGGGTGCCCATTCGGTGTCCCGCCGGCGCGACTGGAGCCTACTACGCCATTCTTAATGTGACCGTGGCCCCGGCAACCGCTGAAGACCGGGATATGGTCGTCGCGGTCCAGCCGGCCATCGGGGTGACCCTGGAGGTGAAGACGCCTCATCCGGCGCCCTCTCACCTGGAGCCCGCAGCTCTCATGTATCGGACCGGCGCCGGGGGAACTTCGCCCTCGCTTCTCCTCAGCGTCAGGAACACCGGGGTGTGGAAGAAATCCATCGAGGGCGACATTCTGGTATACGACCGTCCCGGCCAATTTCCTGTGCGAGCCCCTGTCCCCTACAGAAACTCGGGCAATCCGCATGAGGTCTACCCCGGTCAGACGGTTCGATTGAACTGTCCTCTCCCCAGGCGGTTGCGGGCGGGAAATCATTCAGTCTCGGTCAGGCTGCGGCTGACCGAGAATGCCCAGGCGCGAAGATCTTTTCAGCTGCATGTGCCCGCTCAGGCCGCTGGAACGGCGGAAACGAGCGCATGGGCCGGCGAGAAAGCCGAATTCGATGTCGATCTGTCCGTCGAACCCCCCTTCGTCGAGATCGCCATCCCGCCCGGAGGCCGGAGAGCCATCGGGATCAAGGTTCGCAACGCCGACACCCGGGAGGTTCGCGTCAGCGGAGAGATCACCCGGGCGCGCATGGAGCCGGACGGGATGTTCACCTACCCGGATATTTCCCCGGACCAGGCCGTCGATTGGCTGGCCATATCCCCGGAAACGTTTCGCCTGGAGCCCAAGCGTTCGACCACCGTCCGGGCCCAGGTGTCGATCCCGGCCGAGGGCCTGGATCCTATGCCGCTGGTGGGAGTCGTACGTCTTCAGGCGGTCGTCCCCGAGGCAGCGCGAAGCGGGGAGTGGTCGGCCGGCGGAGAGTTTCCGGTGGTGATCATAGTTCAGGATCCTCAACTGCCTCAGGCGCAGCTGGAGATAGAATCTTTGCGGATCGTACGCTCAGCACCCGGGCAGAATCCTTCTGCTGCAGTGCTGGAGGTGAGAAATTCGGGCGATAAAGTGGCTCGCGTTGAGGGCCGGATTCTCTTTGAGCGGGCCGGCGGTCAGGAGATCGCGCGCATGGATATCGGCCGCTCTCAGCCCGAGCTGATTCTTCCCGGATCGAAACGAGAGTTCCGCATGACACTCGGGCCTTTGGACGATGGGACCTTCCGGGTTCAGGCTGAGATAGCCATGGCGGGAATGGAAGGTTCGAAGAAAAGAGCTCGGACGACATTTGACAGTGCCATATCCGTACCGGTGAACGTTCAGAAATAGGAAAGGAGGATACGATGATCAAAAGAGTTTTCATTCTGGCAGCCGTCAGTGCGCTGCTCATCGGAGGGCTGTTCTTTCTGTGGCCTGATTCTGCCATGAGCGCCACGGCCGGCAAAACCCTTCACCTGGCCGATCCGGTGTTGCCTGAGGGCGCCGTGACCGACGAAAAGGTCAGCCCCCTGGGCAATTTCGTCATCAATGTACCCTGGAGGACCATCGATGTTGTCTGCGACGGGGTGGTGGACGCCGGGGAGTGGTCGGATGCATCCAAGTATGACATCTCCGATACCAGCGGACAGGGAGAAGTTCCTCCGGTCCCGGACCCCCCGGGGTCGGTGGATCTGTATGTTAAGCAGGATGAGATCGGTGTCTGGTTTGCCGTGGTCAATCACGCCGATGGAACGCTTGACCAGTACGATGAGATCGGCCTGCATTTCGATGATGACTTCAACGGCTGTTTCCCTTACAGTCTGACCAACGAGGGCAACATCTGGGTGACCAATGATATGACCACAGGGGCTTATGCCCTGTGGAACTGGTACCAGGATGACTACTGCGATGCCAACAGCTATTCGTGTACGGGTGATTTCCAGGATTACTATAACATCACGCTCGGCTGTTGCGCCATCGGTCAGACCGGCGGGAAGGTGAGCTTTGAGGTCCTGGTACCCTACGGGGCCATCGATTATTACCTCCAAGTGGACACCCCGGAAGTAATGGAGGTTGGCTTTTACATTTACGTCCTGGATTACGGTACAGCCAACTTTCAGGGAGAGTGGCCCAGCCAGGGACGCTACACAACCTATAAAGAACCCTGTTACTACGGGAAAATGGCCTGCGGAGGCGGTTGGAGCTATAAGGCCGGTTATCCCGAGTATGCTCCCAGTGGCATGCCCGACTTCGACCAGAAACAGGATCTGTGGGACAATCCCCCCGGTAGCGGGAACTGGACTCGTTGCGGGCCGGTGGCCCTGGCGAACTGTTTCTGGTGGTATGATTCCAAATATCAATGGCTGATCAATCCGGCGTCACCGTTGCCACCGGATATTCACGATGATTTTCCACTGGTGACCTCATACTGTGAGACCTGCGATGATCATTGTTACCTCAACGTTCCGCATTTGGTGACTGCTTTGGCCTGGCACATGGACACTGATGGCCAGCGCACTGATGATGGCGGCGTCGGGACCAATGTCTTCGAGATGGAGGCAGCCGTCGCCGAGTGGTTTCTTGAGACGGAGACAGGAGAGATTTTCTACAAACACACCCAGAAGGCTCCTGATTTCTACTGGATTGAGCAAGAGATCGAAAGGTGTGAGGATGTCATTCTCCTGCTGGGATTCTGGCAATCGACTGGTCCCGGGGCGTGGTATCGCGTCGGCGGCCACTACGTCACATGTGCCGGGGTCAACTCCGACAGCCTGCTGCTTGCTTTGAGCGATCCATTTTACGACAGGGCCGGGATGGGCGGACCGGGTCGGGTCCTGAGTGGCACCTTACTCCCGCATGACCCTCCCCATGGCTCTTATGAACATAACGATGCCGGCAATGTCTCTCATGATTCCTATATGGTCCTCAATGATGCCCTGTCACCGGGCGGTCCCTGGTCCATACCGGACTATCCATACGGCGACGAGGTGATATACAGCACCCTGCTGGCCAACTGCCCTCCGGAATTCGAGCCCATGCAGGGAACCTACAATCCCGGGCAGCCCATCCATACCGAGATCGAGTACGCCGTGGCCATCTCGCCGATAGGAGACGGCTGGCACCTGAAAGGTGAGTACCCGGATTACGCCCCCGATGGGATGCCGGACTTTGACCAGAACCAGAGGAGCTGGCAGCATTATTGTGGCCCTGCGGCTGTGGCCAATTGTCTGTGGTGGTTCGACTCGAAGTATCAGTGGCTCACGGTCGGGGGAAATTCTCCTCCGCCTTTCGTACAGGATGATTATGGCCTGATCACCAGCTACATCGACGGATCCGACGATCACTGCTATCAAGCCGATGGATTCGGGAAGTACAACGTTCAGTATCTCATTGAAGATCTGGCCGGTCGGATGGGGACCGATGCGCAGGGCACGAATATCGATAATATGGGGGCTGCCATTCAAGGGTGGCTGGACGAGAAGGACCTGAGCGATGTCTTCTTTGTCCACGCTTTCTACGACAGCACCAAGAACTCTGATTTCTTCTCTATGATCGAGGAAGAGATCGAGTGCTGCCAGGACGTCATCCTCCTGCTGGGATTCTGGCAGCACCTTCCCTCTCCCTGGGGCTACTGGAGACGGATCGGCGGCCACTATGTCACCTGCGCCGGAGTCAACTCAGACAGTATGCTGATTGTCTTGAGTGATCCGGATTTTGACCAGCAGGCGATAGATTATCCTGTTGATCCCAAGTGGCACAATAATGCGGCTCTGGTCTCTCATGACAAATATGATGTGTCGCAATCGCCCAGTCCGGTCTGTTACTGGGGTCTCCCCGGATACCCGCAATCGGTGGCGCTGAATCATTCATTCGAGAACTGTCCCGACTACCTGATCGGCTATCAGGAATATCCAGACCCGGAGGAATTTGTCTACACCGCGATAGAGGCGGCTGTGTTTGTGTCGCCATACGTCAAGCCGGCTTCCGTCCAGGATGTTCGGATCCTGGCCTGCGGCGACTCCCCGGGGGTGGACCACATCCGTCTGATGTGGTCGCCGGTGACCAGAGATACGGCCGGATGCCCGGCGTTTCCGGATTATTACGTCATCTATCGCGACACCTCACCGGATTTTACACCCGGACCATCGACCCAGCTGGCCACCACGACGGAGCTGACATACAAAGACACCAGCTGCGCGGGAAGCTGCGCTGTCAATTACTACTATTATATCAATGCGCACGTGGGTCCCTTCGAGTCCGATCGGTGCGGGTGTGTGGGCGAGTTCGACCGGAATCTTTCGGTGGTGAAAAAAGGACAGAAAGGGGGCGCGGAGCGCCAGCAGCGATGAGCACACCGGGATGATCGAATCAAAGCCGCCGGGACACTTTGCTCCCGGCGGCTTTTTTCTGCGCACAAAGGCCCGCCCTGATTCAGGGCCGGCCTTTCGATATCCCACGCGCGTAGGGCAACTTATCGGCTCTTTCCCGAATGGCTTAAATCTATATCGAACTCTCCGACAGCATTGGAGTTGTCGGATTTTCTTCCCGCCGGGTCGACGGCCCTGATGATATAGTAATGGTTCTCTGCGGAATTGTATACCGCTGCGGTGAGATCGACAAAGGTGGTCTCGGCGGAACACCCGATGGAGTCTGCCGGGGGGGAGGAGAAATCCGGGGCGGTGTGGCGATAGATATCGTAGTGGTCCACGACGATGGATTCGCCTTCCTGGCTGAGGGTGACGGCCGACCAGGTCAGGCGAATGGCGCTGTCCGCCAGGGCGGCCGTCAGGTCCGAGACGGCCGCCGGAGGCGCCGGGTTGTCGATCGCAAAGCAGGCGTCGGAGCTGTCCGCACCGGTCCGGCCGGTGGTGTCGGTGACTGTCACCCGGACCAGATAATCGGGGCCGTCGTCCAGCCCGGACACATCCCAGCGATACGAGCCGTCGTTGGTCTCCGCGGTGTCGATGGACACCCAGCTGGATCCGCCGGTGGCGCTGTAGTCCACATCCACGGACAGCAGCACGGTTTCTCCGGGATTGGGATCGGCGGCCGTCCACAGGATATCCACCGAATCGCTCAGCGTCTCCCCGCCGTTGGGATACAGGACGGAGATCTCCGGTGGATCGGGATTGTTCACCAGAAAGGCGACACTGTCATGTCCCATCGCGCCGGCCCAGTATCCTCCCAATCCGCTCTGGTGAAAGCTCTCCTCGGTGAGGATGAATTGCACGTTATAGTTCCATGTCGGCAGGACCACCTCGCCGGGATAATCCCTGCCGGGCTCCCATTCCGCGTAGAGGCCAACGGTGCTTGGTATCAGAGACGAATCATAAGCCGCGTTGCTGGCCAGCGCCTGAACGAGATGATCCGTGATCGGCGAATCATGGGGCCCCGGAGTCCGGGAGTTGATCACCGTGTTCCACAGCACATGGAAACTGCTTTCCAGGTTGAACTCCTTTGAGGCCCAACCGAATTCGTCGGTGGCGAAGTAGTCGAACAGCAAATATCCCTCGAAGATATACGTTGAATCATCCTTATGGGCCTCGTAATCCGCATCGTTGCTGTTCCCGGGATCGGGCTGTTTGCGCCACCATCGTCCCTCATACCCGAGATACTCGTTGGAGACGTCGTCACCAGACATCCCCCAGTCGCCCTCCGGTTTGCCAACCAGTTTCATCTGGTAGGCGAAATTCGGTTTCAAGCCGAAGCCGGTCAGCCGGCCTGACAAGGTGGTCCCGGTGGTATCAAAGGCCAACGTCACCCGGGGCTGATCGTAAGTGAAGCTGTCCTGATAGGTTTGCCCATACAGGTGATCGGCGATATCCTTCCACCGGTAATCCGTATCCGGCCAGGTGGTGACGTCTCCAACGGGATCAAGGTAGAGGATGTTCTGGCCGATCTCACCCACCCTGGCGATCCGGCAGGCCAGGTCGTTGGTAAAATCCGGAATGGTCGTTGATGTCGGACCTCCTGTCGTGGTCTCCACCATATGATCCGGCAAATAGTTCCCCGACCAGGTGTCATACCAATCGAAAGCCCATTGGCCGGTTGTCAGGCCGGAGATGGTCAATGATATGCCCGAGTTGACCTCGCCCGGCGAGGTGTCCTGAACCCACAGATAGCCCAGGTTGCTGCCGGTCATGCCCCAGGCCTTGAACTCCGAGCCGATCGACAGGACGGCCGGGCTCAGGCCCAGTTGATCGAGAGGCATGGCCGAGGCGAAGCCGACCAGATAGCCGCCGTGATCGTACATCTCCGGGGTCAGATCCTCCCAGCTGCCGCCATCGTTCCAGTCCAGCGGCGCGACGGCTCCGCCGGCGGCAAAGCCCGCCCAGAGACCGTCGTGAAAATGCTTGGTGGTCTGAGCCGTCCCGTAATTCGCTCCGAACTCCCCGATGAAGTTGGGTTTGGTGTGGTTGTTCCACATCGTCCGGGTCCGGCTGGCGATGGTGTTGGCCACCCCGACGCCATCCTCATAGACATGCGCCTGGGGCAGGTCGGCGATCCCGAAGCCCACCGACCAGTTCCACACCCCGCCGCCGGCCGACTTGGAGGCGGTGGTGGGATGACAGAAGGGATCGTTGTCCTTGAAATACGCGTTGATCTTGCTGTGCCAGGGATCGGTGACCGCATCGTTGTTCCACGAGTTGGTCGTTCCGTCGATCTCGCAGATGGTCGGCCACAGACCGATGGCCCGGGAATAGCCCCACCGGGCGATGATATAACGATACAGCTTCTGCTGATAGACCCAGGAGGTGGAATCGGTCATGAAGCCGGTGGCCGTGCTGAGATCATGGAAGGGATTATAATCGTCGAAGTATTTCCGGTCCCAGGGGTGACCGGCCCCTCTCAGCTCGTCGTGGTTCCAGATGGTCAGCAGCAGAAAGACGTCATGGAGCTCGCAGCTGTCCATCACCGCATCGACATTGGCCGCCCGGGCCGTGTCGTAGTGATCATATCCGCTGGTCAGGGTGACCAGCATGTTGTCCCAGCTGGGCATCCAGTAGTGCAGGACGTTCATGCCCTGCTCCTGCATGTCACTGAAGATGGCCGGCACCGCGCCCAGATCCCAGCAGCGGCACTGGCCCACCCCGTAAAAAGGGGCGCCGTCGTTATGGCACAGGAAATGAGGATCTTCCGTCGAGACGCGCAGCCACCCGTGATGGGGGGAGCTTTCACAGGTGAACGTTCCTGTGCTGCTGCTGTCCTGCCCGGTGCTGTCCCGCACATGGACCCGGTAGCTCCACGAGCCGGTGTCGCCGGCGGCGAAGCGCACCTTCCAGTCGGAGCCGTCCCAGAATCCGTTGACCTGCCACTCTTCCAGCGCCGGTGAGGTGAACACCGCCCACAGGTCGATCTCGTCGGGATCAAAGGGATTGGTGTAGCTGGCGGTGAGATCCACGTTCAGCTCCAGCCGCACATACCGTCCCACCGGGTCCGGGCCGGCGGTGACACCGGTGATGCCGGGCAGGGCAAAAAGATCGGCTCGGCCGAGAAACAATGTCATAAGGACCAGGAACACCAGGGGGCTGGCCCTGCGCAGGTCGTTTTGAAGCGTTCTCGCATCAAGCATAATTACCTTTCGGTTATTATTCGATAATGTGCGGCGTGATGAAGATGACCGTCTCCGTCTCCTCCACCTCCTTCTCCGTCCGGCTGAAGAGATAGCCGAGGATGGGAATGTCGCCTAGAAAGGGTATCTTCCTTTGGGTCAGCTTCTCGGTGGTTTGAAGAAGACCGCCGATGACGATCGTCTCGCCGTCCTTGACCCGTATCTTCGTGGTCACCGCCCGCTTGCTCACCACCGGGAGCCCTGTGGCCCCCTCGCCGATGACGTCGCTCACCTCCGGGGCGATCTCAACGGTGATGTCGGCGTTGTCGGAGACGTACGGCACGATGCTCAGAGAAACCCCGACCTGGATCCTTTCCAGCTGCCCGTAGCTGTACTGCGAGATGCCGGTGACGATGACGTAATACTCTTCCCTGCCGATATAGATGGTCGCCTTCTGCCCCTCCAGCGTGGCCACTCTGGGATTGGCCCTGATCTGGACCTCGCCGTCCTGGACCAGAGCTTTGAGGGTGACCTCGTACTGGCCCAGCCAGCCCTTGTATCTATCCGGTTTCTGGTACCAGATGCTGAAGGTGCTGTCCAGAAGGTCGCCGAACGGGGCGGCGATCGAGAGGCCGCGCCCGTCCTTGGCCCCGGTCCAGCTGGCCTCCAGTCCCAGACTCTTCCGTGCCTCTTCTGAAAACTCTGTGACCAGAGCCTCGATCATCACCTGCCGTGGAGGAACGTCGATCTTGGTCAGCTCCTGCTTGATTCGCTCGATCATCTCCGGGGAGGCGCTGATGACCACCAGATTGCTCTGCGGATCCACCTTGATAAAGGGATGGTAGAACGAGGACAGCAGCAGCGGGACACTGGTTGCTTTGATATAATTGGGAACGACCCGCTCCACCGTGCTCAGCAGAGAGAAGGACGGACTGTCCGGAGAGGCCAGGCCCACCAGATAGTAGCCATCCATTTTGGTAAACGTAAATCCCAAAGGAGCAAGCAGCTGGTGGAGAGCCTGCTCCAGCGGCACCTCGGTGAACTCGGCGGTCACATAGTAGCCCTGAACCATCGGACCGGGCACGATGTTCACGCCCGTCTGGGCGGCGATGTCCATCAGTGCCTCCCGGACCTCGGTCTCGTAGTAGATGTTCGACACCACCGGGCCAGGATGATGATCAAAAATCGGTGCCTGGCGGAGAGAGCCGGCCTCAGGGGATCCGGTCTCATCTTTTCCCGGGCCCGGCTGCGAGGCCGGCTCGGCGGCCGTCCCCTCGCCGGTCAGAGAGGATGGCTCCGCTGGCATTGTCGAGTCGGGAAGCGCATCCGGGCCCGGTGTCGCCTCTTGGCCCGGCTCGGCCGCTTTAGGCGAATTGGTCAGGGCGCATGAGAAAAGGGTTGATGCGGTCAGAAAAACGGTGCATAAGGTGCAGATCAGACGGGTTCTGTTCATCATCGACTCCGTCGTCTGTGTTCACGAAAATACAGGGAAGAAAACGATATATCAACGATGAATGGGTGATCTGAGAAGCCCGGAGGCGAAACGGTCCGCCCGTCGGTCGCCACGTATCATGCCATACCCCTCTATTTTATCAGAAACACCGATTTTTGTCAAGTGTTTTTTATAATATTAGGCTTTATTTCTTATATAATTTATCTAATTTAATAGATAGCCTTTCCCGTTGACTTTCTTCCCGGCTATCACTATCGTTGAAGGAGACCCTCCGCTGAGGGTGGAAAAGGAGTGAGATTCTTGACCGGAGATGACCGCCATATCTCCCCGGAACAGGCCCATGACCGCATCGTCCGGCGGCTGAAGCAACTGGCTTCCTACAGACGGCGCGTCAGGGTCGCTTTCGGGCTGCTCCTGCTGATCTGCGCCCTGCTGGTCGCCGGTATCCTGGCCGTCGGCATGGAGGCCGTGCTCTTTTTGCCGCCCTCCGGGCGGCAGGCACTGCTGGTCGTTTGCGCCCTGATCCTGGCGGCCGTCGCGGCGGCCTTTGTCCTGGTCCCGCTGATCAGGGGCCCCTCCCTGGAACGGCTGGCCAGTCTGGCCGATGCCCGCTATCCCCGGCTGCGCAACAGTCTGGTCTCGGCCCTGCAGCTGTGGCCCAAGCGCCGGGACAATCCGGAGGGCTATTCCAGCGAGCTGATCGAGGCCGCCGTGACGGCCGCCGAGCGGCGCTCCCGGAGCCTGGATCTGCGCCCGGCCGTCGATCCCTCGGGGAACCGCCGCCTGCTGCGGCTGGCCGCGTTGCTGGCCGGACTGGCTGCCGCCCTGATGGTCTTCTTTTACACACCGCTGCGGACCTCGGCCCTGAGGCTGAGCCGTCCCCGGACCTCGTTTCAGCGCCCGCCCCAGACCCGATTGACGGTCTCGCCCGGCGATATTCAGGTGATCCGGCACTCCGACGTTGTGGTGCGTGCCGGAGTCGAGGGTCGCATTCCGGACGAGGTGATCATCGATTGGAGGGAGGGCCAGGCCCGCTGGCGACAGGACGACTGCCGGCCCCGGGCCGAGCGGTCCTTCACCCACCTGTTCGCCGATGTGAAGCGTGACATCCTCTACCGGGTCTCTGCGGGCGACGCCTCCAGCCCGGCCTACCGGATCTCGGTCATCGACCGTCCGCGAGTGGTCAAGCTGCGGCTGCGCTACGACTTTCCCGGTTACACCGGTCTCCAGCCGCGGGTGGTGGAGGAGGACGGCAACATCTCTGCCGTGGTCGGCACCGGGGTCACGCTGGAGGTGGAGGCCAACCGGGTGCTGGAGTCGGCCTGGCTGACCTTCGGGGAGGACCGCCGGCAGGATCTGGAACTGCTGGGATCGCATGCCACCGGCCGGATCCGGGTGGACCGTTCGGGGACCTATGCCATCGGCCTGCGCGATGAGCTGGGCAACGAGAACGACAATCCCATCCGCTACCGCATCGAGGCGGTGGCCGATGAGCCGCCCATGGTGGAGATCGTCTTCCCGGCCGAGAACGTCGATATGGGCGAGGAGATGACCCTGCCGTTGGCCTTCGTGGCCCAGGACGATTACGGTCTTTCCCGGGCCGAGCTGATCCACCGGACCATCAGCCAGGGAGAGGAGCATGAGGAGCAGCACATGCCCATCGGCCTGGACGGTCAGGATCCGACCCGGGCCGAGGTCGAGATGATCTGGGATCTGACCGGCCTGGGATTGATTCCCGAGGATCTGGTGGCCTACCGGGTGGCCGTCTGGGATAACGACCGCGTCTCCGGGCCCAAGAAGACCGAGTCACGCACCTACACCGTCCGGTTCCCTTCCCTGCACGAGATCCTGGCCCAGGTTCAGGAGGAGCAATCCATGCAGATCGCCGATATGGAGAGCATCCTGGAGGAGGAGCGGGTGCTCAAGGAGCGCCTGGATCAGATCCGGCGGGAGCTGGAAACGGAGGAGGCCGTCACCTGGGAGCAGAAGCAGGACGTCGAGATGACCCTGGAGCGGCAGGAGGAGATGGCCCGGGAGCTGGCCCGGATCGCCGAGGAGATGGATGAGAATATCGACCGGGCTCAGGAGCGGCGGGTGGCCAGCATGGAGATCATGGAGAAGATGGAACAGGTTCGGCAGCTCATGGAGGAGGTGGCCACGCCGGAGATGACCAGGGCCCTGGAGGATCTGCGGCAGGCCATGCAGGAGCTGGATCCTGAGCTGATCAAGCAGCAGATGGAGCAGTTCTCCATGACCCAGGAGGAGATGGTCAAACGGCTGGACCGCACCCTGTCGGTGCTCAAACGGCTGCAGGCCGAACAGAGGCTGGACGCCCTGATCAAGAAGACCGAGGATATGGCCGGGCGGCAGTCGGACCTCATGGAGCAGATGGACCGGCTTGGCCAGCAGGAACCTTCCGCCGCCGAGAAGATGGAGGACCTGGCCCGGGATCAGGAGCGGCTCGGCCAGGAGGCCGAGGCCCTTCCTGAGGAGATGGAGGAGCTCTCCCGGCTGATGGAGGAGTTCCCTGAGATGCCCTCCGAAGAGCTTTCACAGATGGCAGAGGCGCTGAAGAACTCGCCGTTGAGTCAGCAGATGCGCCAGGCCTCCAGGAAGATGTCCGGAGGACAGAAGAGCCAGGCTCAGGAGGATCAGGAACGGTCCCTGCGCATGCTCCGGCAGCTGCAGATGGATCTGCAGATGCTGCAAAGCCAGATGGGCGGACAGATGACGGCCGAGGTGGCGGAGGCCATCCGGGGTTCGATACGCGACCTGCTGGATATCTCCCAGCATCAGGAGGCGCACCGTTCCCGGGTCCAGATGCTGGACCGGGAGAGTGCCCGGTTCGGGAATATGGCCGAGGGTCAGCTCGACCTGATGGAGGCGGTCTCCCGGGTGGCCGATGATCTCTACGACATCGCCCAGAAATCTTTCTTCATCTCGCCCCATGTGGGTCAGTCCATCGGATATGCCATGGCCCAGATGGACCAGGCCCTCAGTGCCCTGGAATCGCGCGGCGCCGCGGCCGCCGCCCATTCCGAGAAGGCCGCCATGGTGGCTCTCAACGATGTCGCCAGGCACCTCATCAATGCCCTCCAGGCCATGGGCACGGCCTGCTCGTCAGGGGGTATGGAGTCGATGATGCAGCAGCTCCAGGGCATGTCCCAGAGCCAGATGGGCATCAATCAGCAGACCCTGGGCCTCGGCCAGCAGGGACAGATGACCATGGAACAGCGGGCACAGATGGCCCGGCTGGCGGCCGAGCAGGCCGCGGTCCAGAAACAGCTCAGCGATCTGCTGCAGGAATTCGGGAATCGTTCCGAGATCCTGGGCCGCCTGGATCAGTTGGGCGAGGAGATGAAGAAGGTGGTCGAGGATCTGTCCCGCCGGCAGGTCGATCAGCAGACCATTGACCGCCAGCAGCGGATCCTCTCCCGGCTCCTGGATGCCCAGAAGTCGGCCCGGCGGAGGGATTATTCCCGGCAGCGGCGGTCCCGTCCGGGCCAGGTCGCCGTGCGGCGCAGCCCAGGCGAGATGCCGGCCGAGCTCGAGGATGTCGACGAGGTTCTCCGCCGGGACCTGCTGCAGGCCCTCTCGGAGGAATATCCCAAAGCCTACCAGGAGCTTATCAGAGCCTACTTCGAGGCCCTGTCGCGGGAGACCCGCAGGGAGATAGAACAGTGAGCGCAGACATGTTCAGAGACGTCGGGAGGCCTTTTCCGAGGATCGCTCTCCGGGCCGTTCTCGGGGCCGTCACCCTGGCCATCATGCTGACGGTCCTGCCGGCGTTCCTTGCCGCGGCGGCCGAGACCGACCAGCAGCAGCTCAGGCGGGCCCAGCAGTACGAGAAAGCCGGCCGCCCGGAGGAGGCTCTGGAGATCTATCGTTCCCTGTTGAGCCGGCGGCCCGGGGACCGGGAGCTGCTGGCCCGCATCCGGGGCGCCTACCGGGCGCTGAAATGGTATCCCCAGCTGATCGAGATGCTCCGGGAACAGCTCCGGGCGGATCCGGGCGATTTCGAGCTGAAGATCGAGCTGGGCGCGGCCTACTTTCTGTCCGGCGATGTGGACCGGACCCGGGAAACGTGGATGGAGGCGCTGACCACCGCGCCCCGGCAGGAGAGTTCCTTCTTCCGGATCAGCGACGCCTTTCTCGAGCGCGGCATGCTGGAGGAGGCCGAAGATATTCTGCTCCGGGGACGCCGGGCGCTGGAGGATGAGACCCTGTTCGCCGATCGCCTGGCCCGGATATATGAGCTGCGGGCCGACTACGCCGCCGCCGCAGCGGAGTACCTCATCTGGGTGGGTCAGGACCTTCGCCGGGTCAACTACGTCGACACCCAGCTGGCCCGTTTTCCCGATCAGGAAGGGGTCCGCCGGGCGGTGGAGGAGGCCCTTCGCCGGGGCATCGATCGCGCCGCCGCCGGGGACAGGCCGGAAGAGGAGGCCTTCCATCACCTGCTCAGCCAGCACCTCATCCGCAGCGGAAAGCCGCAGGAGGCCTATCAGGAGTTACGGGTTCTGGAGGCGGGAAGTGACGCCGGGGGGCAGCTGCTGGTCGGGTTCGCCGCCCGCTGCGCCGAGCTGGGGTATCATGACACCGCCATTGGCGCCTGCCGCGACGTGCTGGACCGCTATCCGGAGACGCCGGCCGCCCGGCAGGCCCTGCTGGCCATCGGGCGCAGCCTGGAGACGCTGGAGCGATACGGACAGGCCCTGCTGGCCTACCGGGACCTGCTGGCCGGGCATCCGAAGAGCTCCGAGGCCGTCGAGGCCCTGTACCGAAGGGCCGAGATCTACCGGCTGTACGGTCATCTGCTGGCCGGGAGGACCTCGCCCGAAGGAGAAACGGACGGCGGCGTCCCCGCGGACGGCTATTTCAACCGAACCGCCATCGACAGCGCCCAGGCGATCTATCAGCGCCTGATCGAGCACTACAGCCGCAGCGCCCGGGCCGCCGATGCGGCCGTGCGTATCGGGGATTGTCTGGTGATCAAGGGGGATGTGGAAGGCGCCCGGGCCGCTTATAGCCGGCTGGCGTATGGGCGGGGACCCGAGCAGGTCCGGGAGGAGGCGGCCTTCAAACTGGCCGAGCTGTTTTTCCTGGAGGGGCGAATCGAAGAGGCCGGAGAGGCCCTCGATGAGCTGGTCGAGTCCTATCCTCAGGGTCTCTCGATCAACGACGCCCTGACACTGTCGATGCTTATCATGGAAACCTCAGACGGCCCGGAAGAGGCCCTGCGGACCTTCGCCGAAGGGGTCCTTGCCGTTCGTCAGAGGCATTATGAACGGGCCCTGGAGACGTTCGGCCGTATCGAAGCACGGTTTCCCGACAATCCCCTGCTGGACGATGTGCTTATGAGGAAAGCTGTGGTCAAAGAGCGCATCGGGCGGTATCAGGAGGCCCTGGCCGATTTGCAGGCCCTCATGGAACGGTATCCGGACAGCCGGCTCTGTGCCCCGGCCCTGCGGCACACCGGGGAGATCTACCAGCATCATATCAAAGACCTGCCGGCGGCCCGGCAGGCCTATGAACGCCTGCTGTCCGAATATCCCGGGTATCTCTTCCTCAACGAGGTCCGCCGGACGCTGCGGGCCCTGAGAACCCCGGAGGCCGGTTGACGCTTCAGGACCGCTGAGATCACCGAATCATTCCCGGGAATCCCGCCGGCCTGGCCGGGAATCCTGCCGCCGGCCGCTCATATTCTACCCTCGATCGCTTACGCCCGGCCAACCTTCTTCCGCCCTCATCCCCCCGCAAAACCCGCCTTCAATGCCCCCCAGCTGCTGCTGTCCGGATAGTCGGCCTTTGAATCCTCCCAGCGATAGACCTTCCAGAATCCGTCTGACCCCTCGGAGACGAAAAAAATGGCCCGCCCGGCCGCATGGCGGGGCGCGCTGACGGTGTCCTGGTCCACCGAGAGGGCGTAAATCACCTCGGCCCGGACGGTGTCGCCGGAGGGATAGAAGGTCACCTCCATGGTGGTGTCCACCAGGGCCAGATCGATGAACGAGCCGCTGCCGGAGGAGAAGATCGACCGGGTCACGTCCCGTTCCTGTTCGAAGCCCCAGTCGTCGAAGATACCGGGATTCTGGGCCGCATCCACAGGGTCCGGAAAAAAGCGGAAGTCCTCGGAGATGGAATCGGTGAAATTGTCGATGATCTGCTCGTTATAGGAGTGCTCCAGATTCCGCAAAACGGCGTCGTAAAAGACCGGATCCTCCCAGGTCCCCCGGCGGACGCTGGGCTCCTCGGCTGAGCGGGTGGAGAAGGGATTATCGCAGCCCGGGGCCGCCAGGAGCAGCAGCAGGCAGGGAAGAAGCGACAGCAATGGGAGCGGCAGGAGAGAGGTGCTCTTTCTCACGTCGGGGTCCTTAAAAAAACTGTTGAATGGTCAGCTGCAAGCGGTCGAAGGTTCGTTCAGGAATATCGGTGGCGTTCTCCACCGAGCGGCTCATCGAGAAGGCGATGTCGCCCGCCGACCGCAGCCGGACTCGCCCCCTCAGGCCGATGCGTTTGGAGATCAACCGGGATTTGAAATGCCGCCCTCCCTGGCGGTGCTCGTATTCGCGGCGGTGGCTGTAGCCGGCGTTGGGGATGATCGTCAGCCGGGAGAACACGGGGTAGGCGACCGACAGATCGAAATTCTGGTAGGATTTATCCCAGGATAGGATCTCCACCCAGCGGTCCTCCCGGATCAGGCGGCCGAAGTCCTCCGTCCGGTAGGTGTAATTGAAGCTCAGTTCCAGCTCGTTGCCCGGATGGTAGCGAACATCGCTGCTCACCCGGGCCTGGCGGAAGATGTTGCTGCGGATATCGGTGAACAGATCGTCGAAATCATACTCGGTGTAATTGGCCGCGATGCCGAAGCCCTGATCGATGGTCAGGGATGGCCAGGGGCGGATCCTGACCGATGGATAGAGGCCGTAATTACGGGTCCAGTTGTTGTTGGCCGATCGCTGGCTGCGCAAATAGACCAGGTGGGTGAAGTTGGCCACCGCCTCGGTGGTCAGCCGCAGGACCTCGCTGAACCGGTGGCTGTGGGTCAGTTTCAGGGCGCTGGTGAAGCTGTCCCGCTGGTTGAAATTCTCCGGGTGGGGCGGGTCGAAGGAGCTGCGGGTGACCTGTCCGGAAACTTCCACCGAATCCCGCGGCGACAGTCCGGTGGACACCCGGGCGCCCAGAAAGATCTCCTCCACATCCTCATCGTTGATGTCCCGGCCGAAATCATGCCGGCCCTGCTCCAGGGAGAAATCGCCCGACAGAGACCATTTGCCCAGAGGCCGGCCCTGCAGGCCGGCTGAGAAACCCTTGGTGGTCTTACGGCTGTTCTGGCGGGCCACCTCCTGGTCCGGACCCTGGGGCAGACTGTACTCGATACGGCGGTCCGACGAGGACACCGACAGGCGCAGGCGATGATCCAGCGGAAGCGGCGCCTCCACCGACAGGTTGGCGGCCCGGTAGATACGGTCCTGGCGCTTCAGCACCGTCTCATCGGCCGGTCCGAACAGGTTGGTGCGGGCGTCCAGGCGGTCGTCGAAGGAGAGCGTTATCCGGGAGCCGCCCGGCAGGGGACGGTCGATCGAGGCGGCCAGGGTCCGGGAGGCATTGTGGCCGGCGCTGAGCCGGTCGCCGGAGAGGTCCGCCTCCAGAACGGTCCGGGCGCCGGAGATGACCGGTTCCCATGTTGCCGACAGCCCGTAGCTGAGCCCGTCCTCCCGGCTGTCCAGGTCGGACTGCTCCTTCTGGTCCAGCTTCCCGCCCAGGGTTCCCACCAGGGTGGCTCTGGGCAGGGGGGTGACGGTCAGTGATGAGGCCAGCAGCCCGCCGCGGGTGATGATCTCTCCCCGGTTCAGGGAGGTTCTCTCCCCGCTGAGAACCAGGCCCACCGAGGACCAGTCGTTGATCCGGGCATCGAGGCCGGCCGAAAGGTCCACATGGTCCTGCCAGCGGTCGCTTCCGGTCGATCCGGGGGCTTTCTTGATCAGGACTTTGGACAGATCGCCCCGGACCCGCGCCTGCAGCCGCGGGCCGGCCGGGGAGGTATACTGTAAGAAGTTATTCCACCGGTAGGTCCGGTTGTCGCGGTCGAAGGTCAGGCCGAACTCCGAGGCCAGGGCCGGGAGCGTCCAGGCCAGAAGAAAGGCCAGCGACACCAAGATCGGCTTAGCTTTCGGCATGTCGAAGCGCTCCCAGGGTGTTGGACAGCCTCCCCAGCTCCTCCAGGCTCATCGTCTCGGCCCGGCGCCCGAGATCCACTCCCGCCCGGCGGGACAGCTCGGCCAGCACGTGATTGTCGGAACACAGATCGGGATGGGCTCTCAGAGCGTTTCGGATTGTTTTCCTGCGGTGGCCGAAGAGTGCTTTGACGACGGTGAAGAAAAAGCCCTGATCGTCAATGGCGACAGGCGGGTCCGGTCTGGGGACCAGTCTGACCACCGTGGAGGTGATCTGCGGCCGGGGGTAGAAGGCCTCCCGGGCAAGACGCAGGACCGGCTCCGGCCGGGAGAGAACCTGGGTGGCCACCGAGAGGATACCGAAGGTCTTACCGCCCGGGCCGGCCACCATGCGGTTGGCCACCTCCCGCTGCACGGTGATGACCGCCCCGGCGAGCAGATGCAGATGATCGAGGATCCGGCGGACCGCCTGACCGGTGATCTGATAGGGCAGATTGCCGACGATCTTCAATTCGCCGGCGCCGGCCTGGCCGGCCAGAGGAAAAAGATCCACATCCAGGAAATCCCCGTGGATGATCTCCAGGCTAGACCGGCCGCCGAAGCGGTCATGGAGAACCTGGCACAGCCGCCGGTCGATCTCCACCGCCACCACCCGCCGGGCCCGGTCCAGGAGGCCGGAGGTCAGCGCTCCCAGCCCCGGCCCGATCTCCAGGACGGTCTCCTCCGGCCGGATATCGGCGGCCTCCACGATCTTCCCGGCGGCCCGGTCGCTGACCAGAAAGTTCTGACCGCGCAATTTGTTGGGACGAACGCGGTGCTGCCGCAGGAGCGCTTTGGTGGTGGCCAGATCCATGGGGGTTTCACTCTACGGCCAGGCCGAACAGCCGCCTGGCGTTCTCGCTTGTTACCTGTGCCACCTCCTCGAATTCGACCTCCCGCAACCGGGCCAGCCGATCGGCCACGTGGCGGACATAGGCCGGCTCGTTGCGCCGGCCCCGGTGAGGCACCGGGGTGAGGAAGGGACAATCGGTCTCGATCAGGATTCTATCCAGCGGCAGGCGGTGGGCGATCTCCTGCTTTTTTTTGCCGCCATAAGTGATCGAGCCGCCGAAGGCGATCGTAAAACCCATGGCGATGCCTTCCCAGGCCATGTCCAGATCGCCGGAGAAGCAGTGCAGCACGCCGCCCACCCGGTGGGCCTCTTCGTCACGGAGAATACGCAGCGTTTCCTCATGGGCATCGCGGTCGTGAATGATCAACGGCATATCCAGCTCGACGGCCAGCCGGATCTGCCGACGAAAGGCGTCCTGCTGCAGGTCCCGGGGGGACAGATCGCGGTAGAAATCGAGCCCGATCTCGCCGATGGCCACCACTTTTTCACCGGCGGCCAGCCCGGCCAGCCGTTTCAGGGCGTCGGGGGACAGCGTCCGGGCATCGTGCGGATGAATGCCCACCGAAGCAGAGACCATGGGGTAACGGGCGGCCAGCTCGACAGACCGCTCGCTGGAGTCCAGATCGGTACCCACGTTGATGATGGCGGACAGGCCGGCTGCCCGGGCCCGCTGCACGACCGCTTCGCGGTCGTCATCGAACTGGGAGAAGTCCAGATGGGCGTGAGAATCGATCAGCATAGGCTCAGGGGTCGGAGAAGGACGGTGCCACGGGTCTATTCGGCTCCCTGCCGGAGTCGTTCGATCTGTTCCTCGATGACCTCGTCCTCGATCTTGGAGAATAGAATGTGCGGCTCGCTGACCGGATGTCCCGCCTGCAGGCGAAGCTTTCCGCCTTCCGACCAGTCCACGGCGGACAGCGGCTCGGTCCGGTTGAGCATGGTGTGCAGCTGTTCCATGGAGAAAGGCAGCAGGGGGTCCAGGATGATGCTCAGGGAGGAGAGCATCTGGGCGCACAGGTGCAGGGTGGTGGCGCAGTGGGCGGTGTCATCCTTGCGCGTCTTCCAGGGCTCCTGATCGTTGAAGTATTTGTTCCCCAGGCGGGCCAGGTTGAGGGCCTCCTGGCTGGCCCGCTTCATCTGGAAGGTCTCGATCAGGTCGCCGATCTCCCCGGGGGCCTTCTCGATGGCCATGATCACCTGACGGTCCTGGTCGTCGAAATCCCCGGCGGGGGGGACTCTTCCATCGAAGTACTTGATCAGGAAGGTCATCGTCCGGTTGATAAAATTGCCCAGGACGTCGGCCAGGTCGGCGTTATTCTTGGCCTGGAAGTCCTTCCAGGTGAAATCGGCGTCCCGGTTCTCGGGAGCCCCGGCGATCAGACTGTAACGCAGAGGATCGGGCGGGAAGCGGTCCAGGTAATCGGGCAGCCAGATGGCCCAGTTCCGGCTGGAGGACAGCTTCTGGCCTTCCAGGTTGAGGAACTCGTTGGCCGGGATCTCGGCCGGAAGGATATAGTCGCCGTAGGCCATCAGGGTGGCGGGCCAGACCATGGCATGGAAGACGATGTTGTCCTTACCGATGAAATGAATCAGCCGGGTCTCCTCGCTCAGCCAGTACTCCTTCCACAGGTCCGGCCGGCCCTGCTTCTGGGCCCATTCCTTGGTCGAGGAGATGTATCCGATGGGGGCGTCGAACCAGACATAGAGGACCTTGCCCTGGGCCTCCTCCAGGGGGACTGGGACGCCCCAGGACAGATCCCGGGTGATGGCCCGGGGCTGAAGGCCCTTTTCCAGCCACCGGCGGGTGAACTCCTTGACATTCGGCTTCCATTGCGGCTTGCTCCCCAGCCATTCGCCCAGGCGGTCCTGGAACTCGTTGAGCTGGAAAAACCAGTGTTTCGTCTCCCGCACCACCGGGGTGCCGCCGCAGATCTTGCAGACCGGGTCCTTCAGCAGGATGGGATCCAGCATGCTTCCGCAGCGCTCGCACTGGTCCCCGTGGGCGCCGGGCTCTCCGCAGTTGGGGCAGGAGCCCTCGATATAGCGGTCGGCCAGGAAGCGCTGGCAGTTCTCGCAATACAGCTGCTTGACCGTGTCCGGCTTGATGAAACCCTGGTTATAGATACGGGTGAAGAAATCCTGGGCAGTGCGGTGATGGATGGGCAGGGAAGTCCGGGAGAAGTTGTCAAAACTGATGCCGAACCGCTCGAAGCTCTCGGCGATATTGGCGTGGTAACGATCGACCACCTCCTGCGGACTGGTGCCTTCCTGGTCCGCCCGGACGGTGATGGGCACGCCGTTCTCGTCGGTTCCGCAGATGTGGATGATATCCCAGCCGCAGTGGCGGCCGTACCGGGTATAGATATCGGCGGGCAGATAGCAGCCGGCCAGATGGCCCAGATGGATGGGGCCGTTGGCATACGGCAGGGCACTGGTCACCAATGTGCGTTTCTGGTTGGGCACGCCTGTCTCCCCTTTCTCCTTCGGGTGTCCGGACATCATGTCTGTTCGGCTATTTCTTCTCCTTCCGGGGGATCAGCCGGCGCTTGGGTTTGCCGCCCCGGGAGATCTCCGAGAGATGCAGCTTCTCCTCGTGGCCGTCTTCATAGGAGACATAGACCAGTTCGTCGAAAATATCCACCCGGTCGACCACCCCGGTTCCGGATTCGGTGTCGACCCGGGATCCTGTATCCGGAAATTTCTTCAGGGCCTCCTTGTAGAAGTCCTCCTCATAGAGCAGGCAGCACATCAGCCGGCCGCAGGCCCCGGATATCTTCGTCGGGCTCAGCGAGAGGTGCTGATCCTTGGCCAGCTGGGTGGTGATCGGCTCGAAATCGTTGATGAAGGTGCAGCAGCACAGCTCGCGGCCGCAGATACCGAACCCCCCGATCCGGCGGGCCTCGTCGCGGACGCCGATCTGGCGAAGCTCGATACGGGTCCGGTAGAGGGCGGCCAGGTCCTTGACCAGCTCCCGGAAATCGACCCGCTTCTCGGCGGTGAAGTAGAAGGTGATCTTGTTTCCGTCGAACTGGTATTCCACGTCCACCAGTTTCATCACCAGATCGCGCTCGGCGATCTTCTGCAGGCAGACGTCGAAGGCCGCCGACTCCTTCTTGCGCAGTTCGGACAGACGGGCCAGATCCTCCTCGGTGGCCCGCCTGAGGATCTGCAGGGGGATCTTTTTCTGATCGATCTTTTTCGGATCGACCTTCTGATGGACCTCGCCGATATGTTCCCCGCGCTCGGTGCCCACGACGACATAATCCCCCGTTCTCAGAGGCAGGGATTGAGAGTTGGAATAGATGGTCCGGCGATTGCCCTTGAAGGCGATCTCGTAGAGTTCCTCCATGATGGTTTCTCCACTATGAACTATGAGGCGGTATTTTTTCGGTGTCGTTTCAGTCGTGACAGCAGCGTGATCCAGAGCAGTTCCTGATTCACATTGGCATCGAGGGCGCGAAAGGATTCACGGATATCCCCCAGGCATTGCTGAATGCCGCTCCAGTTATAGCGGGAGGAGAGATCCGAAAGCCGGGCGGCCAGGTCGGTGTTGACCAGGCCCCGGTCAGAGCCCTCCCGCAGCAGCATCAGGTCCCGATACCATACCAGAAGGGCCTCCAGACGCCGGCGGCTTTCGGCCCGGTCATTGGCTTTGCCCAGCTTCCTGGACCAGCGGAGTAGGGCGGCCAGATCCTGGTCCAGCGCCGCGGACAGGAGTTGAGAGGTTTCCTCTCGCGCCTGGTGGATATCCTCCTTGAGCAGCCCCATGGCCCGGCGCAGATCTCCCTGCGCCAGCCGGCTGGCCAGCCGGCGGCTCTCCGGATCTCCCGGGGACAGCCGTTTCAGCCCCTCGGACACCTCCTCGGCGGAAAGAGGATTGAACCGCACCTTCTGACAGCGCGACATCACCGTGGACGGCAGCTTGCCGAACCGGGACGTGGTGAGCACCATCAGGACGTGCCCGGGTGGTTCCTCCAGCGTCTTCAGCAGCGCGTTGGCCGCTTCTTGGGTCATCCGGTCGGCCTCGGCCAGAATGAAGATCTTCTTGCGACCCTCATAGGGCCGCATAACGGCCTGAGATCGTATATCCCGGACGGAGTCGATGTGAATTCTCGAGCTCTTAGAGAAAGAGATGTCCGCGTAGGGATTGGCCGCCAGTTTTTCCAGAGCGCGGCGCAGATCCTCATCCTTGATTTTACTTGGGCGGGGAAAGAGGACCGTGACGTCGGGGTGCCGCAGCTGGAGGATCTTCTGGCACTGGGAGCAAGTGCCGCAGGGACGGCTGTCCTCGCTGAGGCAGTTTACGGACCGGGCCAGAGCAAGGGCCAGGGCCAGCTTACCGCATCCCGGGGGGCCGAAGAAGAGATAGGACGAGGCCAGGGTGTTCCTCCGCAGGGCTCCCCGTAAGATGTTCTTCGGCCGGGACTGGCCCAGAACCGTATCAAAAGGATCCTTCTTGAAGGTCTCTTCTGCGGACGGTTGCTGATCGAGCAGCTTCCCCTTGGACGGCTGCTCCGCGAACAGCTTCCCTGCGGACGGCTGCTGATCGAAAGGAAGCTGATCGGGATGTTGCTGATCAGGGTTTTCTTTCGGCAAAGCGTCTTTCATCGGAAATGGGTCTCCGGCCGCTTTTCTGCGACGCTTATCGACTGAATGCCTGTGGCCTCTCATGGAAAACGGCCACCGTCTCCCGGAGTGTTTCCGCCCCGGGATGAGACGGCGATTGGTCAGGATCACTGCAGCCAGTCCAGGGGGTCGAGCTGCTCCTTGCTGTGGCGGACCTCGAAATGGAGCTTGGGGCCGTCCAGCGACCCGGTCTCTCCCACGCGGGCGATGACCTGGCCGGCGCGGACCAGGTCATTCACCTCAGCCAGGATCTCGGAGGCATGGGCATAGAGGGTATAATACCCCCGCGAATGGCTCAGGATAAGAAACTGCCCATATCCTCGTAACCAGCTGCTGTAGAGGACCTTTCCGTTGGCCACCGCCCGGATGTCGGTTCCCGGAGAGGCCTCGATGTCGATGCCCTTGTTGAAGGTGACCGTTTTATACCGGGGATGGATCTGGCGGCCGAACGTCTTGATCACCTGGCCCCTGACCGGCCAGGGCAGGGAGCCTTTGAGGTCCTCGAACGGGCCGGTCTGCTCGAAGAACTCGATCTGTCCCTCGACGACCGGCGGCTCCTGCCGGCGCTGCTGTTCCAGAAGGTCGATGATCGCCTGGATCTGCCGGGCGCTCTCCTCCATCTCGGCGATGGCCCGCTCGTAGGCCGTCTTCTGATCCCGGATCTTTCGGAGGAGCTGACCGCGCCCGTCCTTCTCGGAGACCAGTGTCCGTTCCTCGCGCCGCTTTTCCTCCTCCAGCCGGCGCGTTTCGGCGAGCTTCTTTTCCAGCTGGGCCGTGTTCTCGGTAATGATCCTCTGATCGGCCAGAGCGGCCTCGATCAGACGGCGATCCTCCTCGGCGACATGCCGGTAGCGATGGATCCTACCGGACAGATCGGGCAGCGATCGGGCCGACAGAAAGACCTCCATCTCGTCCAGACGCCCGTGCATATAGAGCTGGCGGGCACGGTCGGCCAGCACCTGGCGGCGGGCCTCGGCCCTCTGCCGGGCCTGCTCCAGATCGGAGCGCAGGGTGCCGATTTGCTGCTGACAGGATGCCCCTTCGCTCTTCAGGCGGCCGAGAAGCTTCTCGGCCAGGTGGATGCGTTCCTCCAGATTCTGTATCTCCGACAGGACACCCTGTTCCCGGCCCTCCAGGGCCTCCATCTCGGCCCGTTTTTGGGCCAGCTCCCGGCGCAGGGTCTCCAGATCCCGCTCCTTCTCGGAGATCCGATCATCGACCTGGGCCGGGGAGATGCTTGGCAGGAGCATCAGCGGTATCACCAGCGACAGCACCAGGATCAGGGATGCTGCCGGGATCTGATTCACCATCCTTCCGTATGGAATCGACAGGCTCATAAAATACCATATGTGGTCATCATTGTCAACCGCGGTCTATCTCCAGCCGGCCCGCCGCAGGGACAGCAGGCTGCCCAGGGCGCCCAGCAGCATGGCCAGGACCACCAATCCGAGCAGCAGAGGGGCCGGGACGAACCGCAGTCCGGCCAGATACCGGGAGACGGCCAGGAACAACAGGCCGGCCAGGATGACCCCCAGCAGGCCGCCCATCAGCCCGTACAGAGCTCCCTCGATCAGAAAAGGGGCTGTGATCAGCCGGCGGTTCGCTCCGACCAGCTGCATGATCTCCACCGCCTGGCGCCGGGCATGAAAGGCCAGCCGGATGGTGGTGGCCACCAGCAAGACGGTGCAGACGGCCAGAATCAGGCTGATGGCCAGGGTGGCCAGACTCACGGCCGACAGCAGGGCGTCCAGCCGGGACAGCCACCGCCGTCCGTATTCCACCTCGGCCACGCCGGCCAATTCCCCGATCCGCCTGGCCGCTTCCTCGACCCTGTCGAAGGTCCGATGGTTCTCCCGCAGCTCGATCTTCAATGAGGCCGGAAGAGGATTGTGATCCAGAGCCTGCAGGGTCTCGTCGCCGAAATGTTCCCGGAAGACAGCCAGGGCTGAATCCTTGTCCACATAGGTGACCGTCTCGACCGGATCCAGGGCGGCGATCTGACCGGTCAGCTCCTCCGCCTCCTCGGGGCCCACCCCGTCGGCCAGAAAGGCCTCGATCTGAACGCGCTGGCGGATCCCGTCGGCCACGGCCGACAGATTCGTATGGAGGGTCAGGAACAGTCCCAGCAGGAACATGAAAACGGTCAGACTGCCGATCGTGGCCAGGGCGGTCAGCTTGGACCTGCGCATGGCCAGCAGGGCTTCTGTCAGGGCATAGGCCATCGGCGATCATCCTTGGGATAGGCGGCCGGCGAGCAGCTCGATGCGCCGGTGGTCCAGTTCCCGGACCAGGTTGGTGTCATGGGTGGCCAGCAGCACCGTGGTCCCGAAGCGGTTGATCCTGGTCAGCAGATCGAGGATCTCCCGGGAGGCCGCGGGATCGAGGTTGCCGGTGGGTTCGTCGGCCAGAAGAAGGAAGGGTTTATTTACGATGGCCCGGGCGATGGCCGCCTTGCGCTGCTCCCCGCCGGACAGCTGACCGGGCAGGCAGCGGGACTTGTGGGCCAGGCCGACCAGTGTGAGGGCCTTCACGGCCCGTTTGGTGAGTTCTTTTTTTCGCGTGCCGGTGGCCCGCAGCACGAAGGCGATGTTCTCGAAGATGGTCCGGTCGGCCAGCTGTTTGCCGTCCTGAAAGACGATCCCCAGCCGCCGCCGCAGGGCCGGCAGCTGGCTGTTTTTCATACCGCCCACATCCCGGCCGGCCACCCGGATGGTGCCCGCGGTGGGTCTCTCCTGGCCGCAGATGAGTCGCATCAGGGTGGTCTTTCCGGCCCCGCAGGGGCCCACCAGAAGGGCGAACTCGCCGCGGCTCAGCCGCAGACTGACCTCCTGCAGGGCGGCCCATTTCCCATCGTAGATCTTGCTGACGCCGTCGATTTCGAGGATGGGCTGCTCGGTCACACGCTCCTCCGCCTTCTGGCCAGTCTGGCAGCCATGCGAATGGCCCGGATCATGCTCTCCGGATCAGCCTGCCCCCTGCCGGCGATGTCCGTTGCGGTCCCATGGTCCGGCGAGGTCCGAATGATGGGCAGCCCTAAAGTGATATTGACCGCCCGGCCGAAACCGCTCATCTTGATGGGAATCAGCCCCTGGTCGTGATACATGGCCACGATGACGTCGAACCGGCGGCGGATAGCCGGCGAGAACAGCGTGTCGGCCGGCAGCGGCCCGCGAATATTCATGCCCCGGCCGAGCAGCTCGCCGATGGCCGGCTCGATGACGGTCTTCTCTCTGCGGCCGAAGAGCCCCCCTTCCCCGGCGTGCGGATTGAGGGCGCAGACGCCGATGCGCGGATGATCGATGCCGAACATCTCGACCAGCGATGTGTGCGCCAGAGAGATGGCCATCTTCACCCGCCCGACGGTGAGCGCCCGGCTGACCCGCGACAGGGGCAGGTGGCGGGTGGCCAGGACGACCCGTAACGATCCGGCGGCCAGCATCATAGCGAACTGCCGGGTCATCGTGCCGCGAGCCAGGAATTCGGTCTGACCGGGATCGTGAACGCCGGCCAGAGAGAGTCCCAGCTTGGAGACCGGCCCGGTCACCAGGGCATCCAGGCGCCCGTCCAGGGTCATCTGCAGACCCAGCTGCAGGGCCCGGGCCGCCGCCCGGCCCGACTGGGCGGAGATGCGCCCGGGACGGATCCGCCGGCGATCGACCCTGACAGCGTCGAGAATGGGCAGCCGGCCGCCGCCGACCTGCTGGAAGACGGCCGCCGAGCCGATCACGATGGTCCGGCCGGCGGCCCCGGCCCGGTCATCCTTCAACGCCTTGGCGATGACCTCGGGCCCGATGCCGGCCGGATCCCCCATGGTGATGCCGATGATGGGCTTTGGTGACGGCATGGCGATCCTCGGGAAAGGGTGAAGTCCCTACCAAAGTAAATTTTCCCCGCGGAAATGGCAAGGGAAAAAGAAGTTCTTCCGGCGGCCCGGCACGACGGCCGGTCCGCAGGAGGGGAACGAAACGTCCGGGCCGGCAGAGGCGGCGTCAGGCACCCTGTTCCCCTGCAGAAAAGGCCAGCGGATGCTGGCCTCAGAGCACTTCTTCCTGTTTCCTGATCTCCTTGAGAACGCGATACAGCTCCCGGGCATCCTTTTTGGAGACGTTTCCCCGGGGCAGCCGGAGGATCTCGACCTCCACCGTCCGGCTGGTGAAATCGATCCTCAGCCGCTGTCCTTCGGATACCTCCCTTCCGGCCTTGGCCGGATGATCGTCGACGAAGACGATGCCCCGGTCACAAGCTTCCTTGGCCAGTGTGCGGCGTTTGATCAGGCGGCTTTTGGTCAGAAAGAGATCCAGGCGCAATCGTCAGCCCTCGAGTCGGACGTCCACGTAGATCTCATCTCTGAGCTCTTCCAGCCAGGCCTCCAGGGTCTGGGAGATCTTGTGCTGCCGGGCCAGCTCCTGCAGAGCTTCCCAGTCATCCTCCAGGGTGATCTGCCGCTGGCTGACCCGGTCGACGACCTGCAGAAGATGGTAGCCCGATGACGTGGCGATCGGCTCGCTGACAGTTCCCGCGCTCATGGTGTCGACCACCGTGCGGAACTGGGCGGTAAGCTGGTCGAGCGGGTACCACCCCAGATCCCCGCCCTTCTCCCGGCTGTAGGGATCCTGAGAATACTCCTCGACCAGAGCGGTAAAATCTTCGCCTTCCAGGACGCGCTCCCGGATCCCGTTGAGCCGGGAGACCAGTCGCTCCTCATCCTCCTCGGAGGTGGACAGAGCGATGAGAACATGACGGACATGGGCCTGATCACCCTGCCGCTCCTCACAGCGGATGATGTGGTACCCGTACATGGTCTCGACCACATCGCTGATCTCCCCGGGATTGAGCGCGAAAGCGGCCCGCTCAAACTCGGGGACCATCTCGCCGGGAGAGAAGAATCCCAGATCGCCTCCAGCCTCGGCGCTGGGGCATTGAGAATAGTTCCTGGCCAGAGATTCGAAGCTCTCCCCGGCCCGGGCTTTGGCCAGGACCTCCTTGGCCTGTTCGAAGGCGGTCTGTTTTTCTTCCTCCGATGGAGCCACCGTCATCATGATATGTCTCAGGCGAACCGACTCGCCCTGGACCGGCAGACTGTCGCGATAGGCCTGATAGAAATCCATCACCTCTTTTGAGGACACGGTGGTGTTGGAAAGCTTCTGGCGAATGAGTTTTTCCCGAAGCAGCTGATTTTTGATCTGGGGACGGTACTGTTTCTTGAGGTCCTGGATGGTCAGTTCCTCGGCGGCCAGCTGTTTCTGGAAGGCCTCCTCCGATCCGAGCTGATTCTTGATCTGGGCGATCTGGGCCGTGATGGCCTGATCGACCTCCTGGCCGGTCACCTGAATGCTGTCCCGGCGGGCCTGGACCAGGATCAGCTTTTCATCCACCAGATCCTTCAGCAGGGCCTGGCGCAGGCGGACCAGGGTCTCGGTATCCTGCGGATCGACCTGCAGCTGCATGACAGCCAGCTGGACCCGCGTTTCCAGCTCCGACAGCAGGATGATCTCGTCTCCCACCACGGCCACGATGCGGTCCATCACCTGCGCTGCCGCCGGAAGGGCCGCGGCCGTCAGGAGCAGCACACCCGCGATCAGGGAAAGAAGCAGTGTTCGAGACATGGGCGTTCACCTTTCAGGGTCTGTCGCCAGAGGGAAAACCTCGCGCCGGAGAGGTCCGGGTCCGCGGTTCAGGGACCGGATGTTTGATCGGCGGCTGTCGCCGCCAGGGCCTCTTCGGATTGCACGATGGAGCTGGCCTGACGAAGCTCCAGGAGAAAAAGATCCAGCTCCTGCCGTTCTTTCTCCCGCGAAAGCCGGCCGATGATCTCCTCCTGAACCATCTCGAACGGCAGAACGGTGCCCGCCTTTTGGAAATCGGTCACCAGCAGGACATGATAGCCGAATTCCGTCTTGATGGGCTTGAGAAGGGTTCCGGGCGTGGCCGCGAATACCGCTTTGGAGATATCCGAAAGCAGGTCCTCACGGGAAAAATAACCCAGATCGCCGCCCTGGATCGACGAGGGGTCATCGGAGCGTTCCCTGGCCAGACCGGAGAAATCGGCCCCTTCCTCGATCTGCCGGCGGACGGCGTTGGCCTCCTCCTGGGTGGGGACGAGGATCTGGCTGGCCCTCATCTCATCCTGCTGGCGGGTGAATTCGTCGGTGTGAGACTCATAGTACGCCCGGGCCTCCTCCGGTGAGACCCGGGTGCGTGCGCTCAGCTCCTGCTGGATCAATTCGGAGATGAGAATGTTCTTTTCGGAGGAGCGGATTTTCTTTTTCGTCTCCGGCTGCCGCTGAAGACCCCGGCGAAGCGCCTCTTGATAGAGCACCTCGCTGTTGATCCACTGCTCCACGAAATCGCGCTTCTGATCCAGGGTCACGCTGTCATAATAGTCCTGGGGAATCTCGGCGCGAAGGTCCTCTGTGGTCAGCCTGGCTCCGTTGACCTTGGCGATGACTTCTTCCCCGTCTCTGCTACAGCCCGCCGGCAGCAGGCAGACGCACAGCAGACAGAGCCGCCAGATAGTCGTCCGCGAAAGCGCCACGGTGCTCCTCTTGCGACCGAACCGGCGCTCAGGATGCCGGTTCCTCCTTGGGGGAGGTCATGGTGGACAGGAGGACCTTCTCGTAGATTTCCACGCCCATCTTCTGGCGCATATCCTCCAGCCAGGTCTTGGTGGCTACGACCTCTTTGTCGCGCCGCAGGATGCCCACGATGCTGGCCCGGACCTCGTCCAGGGGTTTCTGCTCGGCGGGTTTTTTACCCAGAACCTTGATCACCGAATACTTATTGGCATCCTGGACCGGACCGCCCAGCTCACCGACTTCCATCTCCAGGGCCGCCCCGGACACTTTGGGATAGCGGCGTTTGTCCAGCCAGCCCAGATCGCCGCCCTTCTTGGCCGCCCAGGCCCGGGTTGATTTTTCCTCGGCCAGCTTGGCGAAGTCGGCACCGGCGCGAAGCTGCCGGAGCACCTCCTGGGCCTCTTCCTCGCTGTCCAGCTGAATTTCCAGGACATGGGCCTGCTCGAAGGTGGAGAAACGATCGACGTTTTCGTTGTAATAGGCGATGATCTCCCCGTCCGTCACGGTGGTGTCCTGGAGCATGCCCTTCTGCCTGAAGGTCTGCAGCAGCGCGCTGTCCTCTTCCAGGCGCAATTTCTCGACCACCTTGGGATCGTTGTGCAGGCCTATCTGGCGGGCTTTCTTCTCCAGCAGAAGACCGGTGAGAATGTTTTTCACCAGTGCGTCGACGTCGTCCAGATCCTTGACCCGGGGCTGGTACATGGGGGGAATGGTTTTGAATTCCTCGAGGAAATCGGCGATGTTCCAGGAGCCGCCCTTGAAGGTCACCACGGTCATGTCCAGCTGTTCGGGGGTAAAATCGTCGGGTGCCGTCTTCTTGGACATGAGATTGTTCAGCAGCGCCTGGGCGCCTTCGGTTTCGATCTGGATATTGGATTCCTCCTTCAGGGCGGTGACATATTCCTCGGCCCGCACCTTGCTCCGGTCGCTGGTGATCTTTCGATCGATGCGGTCTTTCTCCTGTTCCCATTCGCGGCGATCGACCGTACGGCGGTCCTCCAGCTTGATGATGTGCCATCCGAAATCGGACTGGACCGGCATGGAGACCTCGCCGATCTCCATGGCATAGACCGTGTCCTGGAAAACAGGCACCATCTTGCCCCAGCCAAAATAACCCAGATCCCCGCCCTTATCCTTGTTCGAGGGATCTCTGGAATGCTCCTTGGCCATTTCGGCGAAATCGGCACCATTGATGATCTGCTCACGGAGGGACTGGGCCTCCTCTTCGGTGCCGACCAGGATATGCCGGGCACTCAGTTCCCAGCCCATCTTTTCGTAAGCGTCTTTAATCTCTTTCTCCGAGGGCTTGCTTTTTTCTATAATCTCCCGTTGATAAAGAAGTTCTAGAAGAGTGTTTCGTTCTGCGGAGCGCATCTTCTGCTGGAAAGCGGGATCTTCGGAGAATCCCTGTTCCCGGGCAGCCAGAATCATCAAGTGGTCATTGATGATGCCGTCGAGAATGTCGTTTCTCTTCTTGAGCTCATCCTCCCACGATGTGTAGGTGACCCCCTTTATTCGCGCGTTCAGATCGGCCACGGTGACGGTCCGGTCCCCCACCCTGGCGACGACCTGATCCTCTTTTTTCGAACAGCCCAGCACGAACAGCAGGCCGATCAAAGACAGGACGATCAGACGAATATGCGTGTGACGCATAGCCACGCTCCTTTCCGGTCATGAAGATGGAAAATGAACTGTGAATTTCGCATAACTTGTCTATAATAATAATGTATCAAATTTTTTGCAAGGTCTTTTTTATCTCCTCCAGCTGTTCCGCCGGCTCCCGGCGGTCCAGAGGGATGCGGGCGGCGAATCGTTCTCCGGAGAGAAACTGGATATCTCTGTCGATCCGGTCCAGGATATCCTTGATCTGCCGGGGTGCGGGTACCCGCTCGGGCCGGAATTCCAGCAGCAGGCTCTGATCCTGGATGGCCACCAGATCGATACCTTTTTCCCGGGCCAGCAGGCTGACCGCCGTCAGGTCCAGGAGCGCATCGGCCGGCGGCGGCAGCGCTCCATACCGGTCCTCCATCTCCAGACGGATGTCCTCGATTGCCTGCAGCGAACCGCTTCTTGAAAGCCGTTGGCAGAGAGACACTTTCTGGCCTTCGTCGGGGACGTAATGATCGGGAAGATAGGCGTCGACCCTGAGGTGCAGCCGCGGGTCGGGAACCGACGGGACCTCTTCGCCCTGCAGCTCCCTGACCGATTCCTGAAGCAGCTGACAGTAGAGATCGAAGCCCACCGCGGCGATGAAGCCATGCTGCTGGGGGCCGAGGATGTTACCGCTGCCGCGGATCTCCAGGTCCCGCATGGCCAGCTGAAAGCCGGAGCCCAGCGAGGTGAACTCCCGCAGGGCGCTCAGCCGCTTGCGGGCCACCGCCGAGAGCGTCTTCAGAGGAGGGGTGAGCAGATAAGCATAGGCCAGGTGGTGGGAGCGTCCCACCCGGCCGCGGAGCTGATACAGCTGAGCCAGTCCGAAGGCGTCGGCCCGGTTGATGACGATGGTGTTGACGTTGGGGATGTCCAGGCCGTTCTCGATGATGGTGGTGGATACCAGCACGTCGTACTCACGGCGCAGGAAGCGCATCATGGTCCCTTCCAGGATGCGTTCCGGCATCTGTCCGTGGGCCACGCCGACCCGGGCCTGGGGGACGATGCGGCTGACCAGGCCGGCCATAGCCCCAATGGACTGGACCCGGTTATGGACGAAGTAGACCTGCCCGCCGCGGTCCAGCTCCCGGAGGATGGCCTCGGCGATGGCCTCCTCGTTGAACTCCAGAAATTCCGTCTTGATAGGGCGGCGGTCCCGCGGCGGTGTGTTGATCACCGAGAGATCCCGGGCGCCCATCAGGGACATGTACAGGGTCCGGGGGATGGGCGTGGCCGTCAGGGTGAGCACGTCCACCAGGCGCCGCAGCTGCTTGAGCCGCTCCTTGTGAGCCACCCCGAAACGCTGTTCCTCGTCCACGATAACCATGCCCAGGTCCTTGAACCTGACATCTTTCTGGATCAGCCGGTGGGTCCCGACGACGATATCGACGGTCCCCTTCTGGAGCTCTTCCAGGATACCCCGCTGCTCCTTCCGGGACCGGAAACGGCTGAGCATGTCCACCTTGACCGGAAAATCGGCCAGCCGGTCGGAGAAGGTGGTCAGGTGCTGCTGGGCCAGGATGGTGGTGGGGGCCAGGACGGCCACCTGGCGGCCGTCCATGACTGCCTTGAAGGCCGCCCGAATGGCCACCTCCGTCTTGCCGTAGCCGACGTCCCCGCAGACCAGACGGTCCATGGGTGAGCTGGATTCCATGTCCGCCTTGATGGCCTCGATGGCCGCCATCTGGTCGGGCGTCTCCTCGTAGATAAAAGCCGCCTCGAGCTCCTTCTGCCACACCGTGTCCGCCGAGAAGACATGGCCCTGCTTGGCCTTGCGTTCGGCGTACAGCTGGATCAGTTCCCGGGTCATGTCCCGGATGGCCTTCTTGGTCCGCGACTTGATCCGTTCCCAGGCGGTGCCGCCCAGGCGGGAGAGAGCCGGCGGACCGGCGTCCCCGCCGAGATACTTCTGCACCCTTTTGAGCTGATCGACCGGGACGTAGAGGCGGTCCTCGTCACGGTACAGCAGCACCAGGCAGTCCATCTGCCGGCCGTCCACGTCGAGCTGCTGCAGCCCCTGATACCTGCCGATGCCGTAATCCACGTGGACCACGAAATCGCCCGGCGACAGGGCCGAGTAGCTGGAGATGGCCGCGCCTCCGCGGAACTTCCAGAATCGGTGCCGCTGCCGGTAGCGGTTGAAGATCTGGTGGTCGGTGAGCACGGTCAGGCCGGCTCCGGGAAAGGTGAACCCGCCGTGCAGGGCCCCCACGCTGATCTCCACATTCGCCGGCGGTTCCTCCAGCAGCTCTCCCAGGCGTTTGGCCTGACCGGGGTTGTCACACAGGATGAAGGTCCGGTACCCGTCCCGGGAGTACTGCGCCAGCCCCCCGCGGAGCCGTTTCAGGTCACCTCCGACCGGGTCCTGCGAGCGGATACCCAGGTCCACGCCGGCCGGGCCCAGAGGACGATGGCGGACCAGACCGAACCGCTCGATCCGCCTGATCAGATCATCGTGGCGGTCGTACAACCGGTCAGGCGGCAGGATGCGCTCCTCGGTCTCGCGCCGACCATACTCTCCCTCCGCTTCCTGTATGACGCTCTCGGCCTGGTGAACGTTGTCCTCCGGGCTGTCCAGGAAGACGACGGTCTCCGCAGGGAAATGATCCAGGAGGCTGGAGACCAGGCCGGGGAACAGCGGCGCGACCCACTGAAGGCCGTGAACGGAAGGGTCTTCGGCCAGCAGCGCCAGCGCCGCCCGGCCGGGATCGGAACGGCCGGCGGCGCGCAGCTCCTGGGGCGAGATGAGGAACTCTCTTCGAGGCAGGATGACGGCCTGGTCCGTCTTCTCGATGGATCGCTGGGAGAAGACGTCGAAGATGCGCAGGGATTCGATCCGGTCGCCGACGAATTCGATCCGGAACGGGTTCTGGCAGCCGTGGGGAAAGATGTCCACGATGCCGCCCCGGACGCTGAACTGCCCGACCTCTTCCACCAGGGGCAGACGCTCAAATCCCAGGCCGATCAGATCCTGGATCAACCTGCGCAGAGAGAAGGTCGAGCCGACCGACAGCCGGATGGTCTTCTGGGTGAAAAGATCCGGGGGCATGGTCCGCTGCATCAGGGCCCGGATGGTGGTGACCACCGCCGGCGCGGCCCGATCCGCGGACTGCCCGGGGGGCAGCCGCCCGGTCCAGCGCTGAAGCGCCTCGATCGTCTCCATGCGGCTGGCCATGACCTCCACCGAGGGAGGACTGGGCTCATAGGGAACGGTGTCCCAGGCCTGGAAATAGCAGGCCTCTCCGAGCAGCGCGGTGAGATCGTCGCTCAGCTCCTCGGCCGAGGTGGGCTCGGCCGTAACAACCAGCAGGGGCGCCTCCAGCCGGCGCTGAAGGAAGGACATCAGCACGGCCCCGGAGGAACCGGCCAGGCCGGTGATGTCCACCTGCCGGTCCTGACGGATGCGATCGAGGACCTGGCCGAAGAGGGCCGATCCAGTGGCGATCTGTTGGATCTTCTTTAGCGACATAGCTCGTTGGTTATGGTCTGGGCGCCTGCTCCAGCTTCCGGTGCAGGCGGGCATATTCCTCGGTCAGAGGATGGGGGAATCGGTCGCACAGGATGGCCAGTACCGCCCGGCCGAATTCCAGGATCTTTTCCGGAGCGCTGTTAAATCGACTCCAAACTTGAGGGCCGTGCCGGGCGATATCATCGAGGATATTGGCCGTGTTATGCACCCGGTCGGCAGCGGCGATGGCTAACGCCCCGCGGGAGGCCTCTTTCAACATCTTCAGCTTGGTCTCCTTGCGCAGGGCCCAGGTCTCCTTTCGGGGGCGATCGGGATATTGCGGCTCGGACAGCTCCTGGACCATACCGGCGATATCATCTCCGAACTCCCGGCGGATCTCTTCGGCGGCGGTCTCGGTGTCCTCCAGAAGATCGTGGAGGATGGCGGCGGCCACCACCGGTTCGTCGAATCCCTGGCGGGCCAGGATGATGGCCACGTGGGCGGGATGCGTGATGTACGGGATAGCGGTTCCCTTGCGGGGCTCTTTGTGTCTCAGTGAGGCCCACACCAGGGCCCGCTGGATCACATCGGAATAGATCGTTTGCGAAGCGGTCATGAATTCCTCCTCGGCCACGATGTAGAGATCTGTCCGGCTATCAGCGGCACCAGGCTCATGGCCGCCACCAGGGTCCAGCCGCGGATACCGGGCCCGGACAGCTTGAGAATGCCGGACAGGCCCGGCAGATAGACGGCCAGCAGCAGCAGGCCGGTGCACAGCACCAGGGCGCCCCAGACGGAGCGGTTGGCGGTGATCTCGTTCCGCAGCAGTTGTGACCCCCGGTCGCGCATGTTGAAGACGTGCCACAGCTGGGCGAAGGCCAGAGTCAGAAAGGAGACGGTCACGGCCTGCCGGGTGGTCAGCTGCAACCAGCTCAGAGCCAGGGCCAGGGAGCCCAGCACCGCGGCGGTGATCAGCAGACTGTATCCGCCGACGACCAGCCAGTGTCCCCGGGTCATGATCGGTTCACCGGGCGGACGGGCCGGGTGCTCCATCACCAAGGGATTGCCCTCGCCGACGCCCAGGGCCAGGGCCGGGAAGACGTCAGTGACCAGATTGAGGAACAGGATCTGCAACGGCAGGATAGGCAGCGGCGCGTTGGCCGCGGAGGCCAGGGAGACGGCCAGGATCTCACTGACGTTGCAGGACAGCAGATAGATGACGAACTTGCGGATATTGCCGAAGATCACCCGGCCCTGCTGGATGGCCGCCACGATGGAGGAGAAGGCATCGTCCTTGAGGACCATGTCGGCGGCCTCGCGGGCCACCTGGGTGCCCCGCAGACCCATGGCCACACCGATGTCGGCCTTCTTCAGCGCCGGCGCATCGTTGACCCCGTCGCCGGTCATGGCCACCACCGAGCCCTGCTGCTGGTGGATATCGATGAGGTCCAGCTTCTGGCGCGGGCTGACCCGGGCGAAGATGGAGACCTGGCGGATCTCCTGGCGCTCCTGCTCGGTCAGATCCGCAGCCGGCCGCAGGTCGCGGCCGTTGATCACCCGATCGTCGATCCCCTCGACCAGTCCCACGGCCCTGGCGATGCTGCCGGCCGTGACCGGCTGATCGCCGGTGGCCATAATCACCCGCACGCCGGCGGCGCGACATTGTTCGATGGCCGCCCGAACATCCGCGCGGGGCGGATCCTGCAGTCCCATCAGGCCCAGGAAGACCAGATCGCGGTACGGTTCCTCCTCCAGCCGCCCGGTCCGTTTGGCGGCCAGGGCCAGGACGCGCAGCCCGTTGGCGGCCATGCGCTCGTTGCGCTCCAGCCAGCGCCGCCGGCCATCGTCGTCCCACGGTCGTTCGCCGTCGGCCGTCATGATTCCGGTACAGGCCTCCAGGATCGGCTCCGGAGCGCCTTTGACGGCCACCCGGTAGCCGTCTTCATCTCTGTTGAAGGTGGCCATCATCTTGATGTCGGGATCGAAGGCCTCCTCCCGCTCTTCCGGCATCCGTCGGGACAGATCCTCCCGGTCGATCCCGGCCTTTCGGGCCGCGACCAGCAGAGCCGTTTCCAGAGGATCGCCCACCGCCTCCGCGCCCTGGATGGAGGCGTTGTTGCACAGCACCCCGGTCTCCAGGATGGCCCGCAGGGGAGCGTCATCGCCGGGATCGACCGGCTCGCCCTCGCGGGTGAACGCTTCGCCGTCGGCCTCCGTGTCGCGGTCGCCGGTCTCTCCGCCCGACTCAACCTCCGGGCGGCTGGAGTTGTCCGCTCCGCCGCCCCGGACCATGAACTCGCCGGACTCCTGAGCGATGGTCACCACGGTCATCAGATTCTCGGTCAGGGTGCCGGTCTTATCGGTGAAGATGACGTTGGTGGCCCCCAGGGTCTCCACCGAGGACAGCCGATTGATCAGGGCATTGCGGCGGGCCATACGGACCATGCCCCGGGCCAGGGCGATGGTGGCCACGATGGGCAGCCCCTCGGGGATGGCCGCCACGGCCAGGGCGATCCCCGTCTCGATCATCAGAAAGGCCGGTTTCCCGGCCAGGATCCCGGCCCCGACGACGAACACGGCGATGATCAGGGCGGCCCAGATCAGCTTGTGGCCCAGACGATTGAGCCGTTTCTCCAGCGGCGTGCTCTCATCCTCGGCGGTGTCCACCAGAGAGGTAATGGCGCCCAGCTCGGTGTTCATGCCGCTGGCCACCACCACCGCCTCGCCGGAGCCGCGGGTCAGGGCCGTGCCTTTGTAGAGCATGTTGGAGCGCTCGGCCAGATGGGTCTTTTCCGGCAGCATCTGGTCGGTTTTACCCGCCGGGACCGATTCACCGGTGAGCGCCGATTCGTCGGCCTGCAGCTTGGAGGCCCGGAGAATGCGCAGGTCGGCGGTGATGATGTCGCCGCCCTCCAGAATGATCACATCACCCGGCACCAGGCTTTCAGCCTCGACCTCCTGGATCTCTCCCCCCCGCCGTACCCGGGTCTTCACCGTGCCCATCCGGCGCAGCGCATCCATGGAGCGGACAGCACGCAATTCGGTGAAAAAACCGAGGGCCGCGTTGATGATAATGACCGCCCCGATGGCCAGGCCCTCGATGATCTCTCCGAAGGCGAAGGAGACTCCCGCGGCGGCCGCCAGCAGCCCGACGATGAGGCTCTTGAACTGGGCGGCCAGTATGCTCCACAGCCCTCTCCGCTCGGTTTCCTGAAGCAGGTTGGGGCCGTGGGTGTGGAGCCGGTCGGCGGCTTCGCCGGCGGACAGACCCTGGCCGGCGTCGACCTCCAGGCGGGAGAGTGTCTCCTGTCCGGACACCGTCCAAGGCATGTCGGGCGGATCCAGACGCGGCGATGTCGATGGGGATATTGTTGAGTTCATCGGAACCGATGAAGAAAGATGAAGAAAGGAGTGGGCGAGCGATCGAATGGTCAAACGCTCACCCACTCTCTATGGGATGGCGAAGGAGAGGGCCGGTCTTAACGCATCAGCACCATCTTGACCGTCTCGCTGAAGTGTCCGGCCTGCAGGCGGCAGAAGTACAGCCCGCTGGCCGCCGGAGCGCCGGAGGCGTTCCGGCCGTCCCAGAAGATGGTCTGCTCTCCGGCCGGGAACACCCCCTCGGCCAGGACCCGGACCTCCTGACCCAGGGTGTTGAAAATCCTCAAGCTGACCTGTTCTTCCCGGGGAAGACGGTAGCGGATCTCGGTGCCGGCGTTAAAGGGATTGGGGTGGTTCTGATGCAGGGCATAGCCGGAGGGCAGTTCGGTCCGGCCGTCATCCTGGACCTTGGTGTCCGAGGTGACCGTCAGTCCCTTGATGCAGAAGTTGGCCGAGCTATCCAGGTCGTGCAGATCAAGCCACTGGTCCCCGACGAGGTAATAGCTCTGTCCCGGCTCTGAGGCCGACTCGACGATCGTCTTGTATGAGGCCCCCAGCAGCACCGGCACATCGGAGGTGCAGTCGTAGGGCTGGCCGCCGGAGGACAGCTCCAGGTGGATGCAGAAATCGTCGTCCTGAGTCAGCTCCACAGGCTCGTCCAGATCGATGGTGTGGAATCCGGTGTGTTCGATGAAACCGGAGACCATGGCCACCATGCCGGAGAGCCGGCCGCCGGAAAACTCGTCATACACCGTGATGGTATAATTGACGCCGTCGTCGGCGGTGAAGAAGCTGACCGCGGTGAGGTGCTCGTCATCCGCGGCCGTGAACCGGTTGAAGGCCTCCTCGGCATCCTCCAGGGTGTCCCGCCAGCCGTGATAATCGTGATAGTAGATGCGGTCATAGGCCATCGGCTCGACGTGCTGAAAGGAAACCGCCCCCATCTCCGGCTGGTGGGTGCAGTGCTTGTCATAATAGGAGATCCAGAAGTAGCCGTTATATCCCCAGTCGGCGCCCCAGCTGTTCTTGCACAGCCAGGCGCCGGGGCCGTTGGTGGTCTGGGGGACCTCCTTGTCGTCGTCCCAGCCGACGATGGCGATGGCGTGATTGGGCAGCATGGGGCTTCCGGTGGTCTGATAGTGGATGTAGTCATCGTTGATGAAGCCGTCGGAGTAGCACATACAGGTGCCCATGACACCGTGCTCGATGATCTTTTCCTTGACCAGGTCGATATTGCTCAGGTCCCGCTTGACCGTGTACCACTCGATGTCGCGGACATAGAAGTGATGATAGCCTGTGCCGGTCCGGTCCGGGGGGGTGTCGAAGGACTGGCCGTCGATCTCCCGGACGGCTCCCTCGCCGCGGGACAGATAGGCGGCGGTGACCAGATAGTCGCCGCCCATGTGCACCTCCAGCCCGCTGCCCCAGGGCGGGTCCAGGTCGTCGTTGTTGTACTCGTTGAATCCGTTCCACCAGTCCAGGTGGTATTCGGCCAGATCGGGATCGCCGTACTCGCCGGACATCGACCAGGTCCAGGTCATCATCAGGTTGCCCTCGATGGCGGCCATGGCCCCGTGGGTCCAGCAGGTGCCGCCCTGCTGGCTCTTGACCGGAGTAACGTAGTTGATGCCGTCGTAGTTGCGCAGGTCGAAGGCAATGGGGATTTCGCCGCCGGCCGATCCGGCCAGAGTCATCAACAGAACCGGCAAAATGAACACGGCCGTTGTGAGTCTCATGATCGTGCCTCCAGAGAATGGAACAGGGATCGAAAAAAGCCGGTACCAGTAATATAGCCAAAAAAATCCTGTCTGACCAGCGCCATTTTGATCGTTCCGGCCGGATCGCTCCCCCGGTCTTTCTTTTCTGAAAAGGCTCTCATCTGACCAGGACCATCTTGATCGTCTCGGCCTCCCGGCCGGCCTCCAGACGGCAGAAATAGATCCCGCTGGCTGCCGCCCGGCGGCTGTCGTCGGTCCCGTCCCAGATCGTAGCGTGGAATCCGGCCGGCTGACGGGCGTTGACCAGCGTTCGAACCATCTGCCCGGCGACGTTGTAGATTCTCAGAGAGACGTCGGCATCCCGGGAGAGCTGGTAATGGATCTCGGTCGAGGCGTTGAAGGGATTGGGGGCGTTTTGAGCCAGCCGGGGATCCGGCGGCTGTGACACCGGAACGTCCCGATCCGCCACCGGGGTGCTGCCGGCCGGACCGATCCTGGCCAGCAGGGCGTCGAACCCGCCGCCATGGATGGTGTCCAGGGCGTCCGGCGTGGTCGGGAAATCGGCCGACAGGGTGTAGCCGGTCAGGTAGGCGTTGCCCGAATCATCGGCCGCGATGCAATGCCCGTAGACGTAGTCGTCCTCCCCGGCACCCAGATAGGTGGAGAAGAGCAGCCCGCCGGCGTCATAATCCAGTCTGGTCACGAAAAGGTCAAAGGCGCCGCTGCGTTCGGTGGAAAAGGCGTCCGCGGTGACGGGAAAGTCGGAGGATCGGGTGAACCCGGCCACAAAGGGGCGGTCGTCCGGATCCAGGGCCAGGCCGTAGCCGTACTCCTCGCCGCTGCCGCCCAGGAAGGTGGACCAGGAAAGCTCCTGTGCCCAGGGATTCAGGCGGGCCAGAAAGAGGTCATAGCCGCCCCCGTTATAAGAGGTGTCCAGAGCCCCGGCGGTCGCGGGAAAATCGGGCGAGTCGGTGAATCCCATGACCACGGCGCTTTTGTCCCGCTCCAGGGCGATGTCCTGGCCGAGATCGGATCCCTGGCCTCCCAGGAAGGTCGAATAGGACAGCACGCTGCCGGTGAGATGGACCTTGGTCACGAAGGCGTCCCCGAAAAGGCCGCCCCGATAGCTGGTGTCATAGGCCGCCATGCTGGTGGGGTAATCGGGGGAATCGGTGACCCCTGTCAGGTAGACGTTTCCGCCCTGGTCCACGGCGATGCCCCGGCCGGTCTCGTCCCCGCTTCCGCCGATCAGGGTGGAGAACTCCAGGGCGCCGCCCCAGTCGGTGAACTGGGTGGCGAAGACGTCCTGGCCGCCGTTATGACTGGTGTCGTAAGCCGATGCCGAGACGGGAAAGTCCGGCGAATCGGTCGTCCCGGTCAGGGAGGCGCGGCGGGCCTGGTCCACCGCGATGGCCGTTCCCTCCTCCTTCCCTTCGCCGCCCAGGTAGGTGGCGTATTCCAGGATGCTGCCGCTGGCGTTGAGCCTGGCCAGAAAGGCGTCCTGATCGCCGTCCAGGGCAGCGTCGAAGGCCCCCGGGGTGACCGGGAAATTAGATGAACCGGTCCAGCCGGTCAGATAGGCGTTGCCGTAGACATCGGCGGCCACCCCGGTGGCAGCATCCGGCTCATCCCCGCCCACGATGGTCAGATACCGGAGGACCTGCCCGCTGGAAGACAGCTTGGCCAGAAAGGCGTCGTTCCTCTCGGCACAGATGAGCCGGGAGCCCTTCTCTGCGGCCGGAAAATCGGTGGACAGGGACTGCCCGGCCACATAGACCCAGCCGGAATCATCCACGGCCACGGAGTAGCCGTAGTCGTCGCCGCTGCCGCCCAGGAAGGTGGACCACAGCAGTTCAAGGGGCTCGGCGGGGGACGGACCGCAGAAGCTGGCCGATACAATCAGAGCGACCAGCAGCGAGTATGTTTTTCCCGACCTCATCGTAACAGCCTTCTTTCGTTCCCTACAGGGCTCTCATCGATGGGCCATCATCTGACCAGGGCCATCTTGATCGTCTCGGCCGTACCGCCGGCCTGTAGCCGGCAGAAGTAGATGCCGCTGGCCACGTTTCGATGATCGTCATCGGTCCCATCCCAGGCGGCAGCATGGAACCCGGCCGGCTGGCGAGCATCGATCAGGGTGCGGATGGTCTGCCCGGCGGCGTTGTAAACCTTCATCGAAACGTCGGCATCCTCGGGGAGCTGATACCGGATCTCGGTGGAGGCGTTGAAGGGGTTGGGGTAGTTGGGGTGGAGGAGATCAAGATGAGGATGCCGGGGTTGAGGAGTTTCAGGCACAACAGAGGTGCCGGACAGGTTGAATTTGGCCACGAAGATGTCCGATTGGCCGTTGAACGTGGTGTCGAACGATCCTGCCACGGTTGGGAAACCGGATGATGATGTCTGGCCGGAAAGGTAGAGGAATCCGAGGGCATCCACGGCGATGCCTTTCCCTTTGTCTACGCCGTTGTCCCCGAAATAGGTGGCGTATTCCAGATCATTTCCTGCAGGAGTGAGCTTGACGATGAACGCATCCCCGTCCCTTCTTGAGGTCGAGTCGAAAGCGCCTGAGGTGATCGGGAAATCATCTGAGAATGTGCCGCCGGTGACGTAGGCATATCCGAAAGAATCGACGGCGATTCCATGCCCTTCCTCTCCCTGGTCTCCTCCCAGATAAGTGGAATAAAGGAGGAAGCTTCCGGAAGCATCGATCTTGGTCACAAAGCAATCATCATTGGGGTATTGATCGTTGAATGTGATATCAAACGCCCCGGGAGTCACGGGGAAATCGGCTGAGTTCGTCTCCCCGGTGAGATAAGCGTTTCCAGAACCGTCGATGGCCAGACCCAAAATGCCATCATCACCAGAACCGCCCAGAAAGGTTCCATAGTGTAGAGAGGTGCCGTCAGCGCTGAGCTTGACCACGAAGCCGTCTAATCCGCCTTGAATTTCGGTTTCAAAGGCGCCATCCGTGGCAGGAAAGTCAGATGAAAACGTGCTTCCGCAGACGTAGATATCGCCGGCCTGATCGAGAAGGATTTCCCAGCCCGTATCGATAGACTGGCCTCCCAGGAAAGTGGCGAATTCGAGGTCTCCCCCGGTCGGGCTCAGTTTGACGACATACACCTCTCGCTGATTGAGTATGGTGTCATAAGCCGCGCTGGTGGTAGGGAAATCCGGGGATTCGGTATACCCTATGATACAGGCATGACCCATGTGGTCCACAGCAATTCCGTGACTGTAATCTTCGCCATCCCCGCCGAGAAAGGTAGCATATTCCAGGGTGTTTCCGGAAGGATCGAGCTTCAGCACAAACGGATCCCTGTCCAAAGATCCGGAAGAGTGAGATGTGTCGAATGCCTGGCTGGTGGTCGGAAAATCGGGCGAAAGGGTCACCCCGGTGACGAAAGCACTGCCATCTTCACCGATGGCGATATCACTGGGACAGATGTGGATGAAGCCCTCATCGCCGCTTCCGCCGATATAGGTGGCATAGACGAGATCGCTCCCCAGGGCGTTGAGCTTTGCCACAAAGAGATCATAGCTGCCGCCGTTGTAACTGGTGTCAAAAGCCCCGGCGGTCACAGGGAAGTCCGTGGAAGCGGTATAGCCGGCCACATACACGTTGCCGGCCGCGTCCACATCGAGCCCCCCGACCGGCTGGACCAATTCGCTGTCGCTCCCCCCCAGAAAGGTGCTCCAGACCAGGGCACTCTGATCGGCCCCGGCGATATCGAAAAAGAACGAAACCAGGGCCAGGAACACGAAAACATTCCCTGCCTGTCTCATCTTCTCCCTCCTTTCCCCGGGAGAACATCGCCCGCCGGATCAGCCCATAGCTTGCTCTCCCCCAGCTTCTTCCCCCATCCCCTCCGGCGGCCGGGTGGCCAGGCTGACCAGCAGGTTGACGATCAGACCCAGGAAGAAGGCCGGGACCAGCTCGTAGAGCCCGAAGCTGGGCCGGATAGACTCCTTCCACACCACCGCCGTGACCGCCCCGGCGATCATGCCCCAGATCAGGCCCGGGCGGGTCATCCTCTTCCAGTACAGGCTCAAGAGCACCGCCGGGGAGAAGGCTCCGCCCAGGATGGCCCAGGCGTAGAGGACGAAGCTGAATACCCTACGGGTGCCGCCGGCCGCCAGGAGCATGGCCAGGACGCCCAGCACCAGGACCACTGCCCGGCTGAGCCAGAGCATGCCTCTCCGGCTCAGATTTCCCCCGAGAACCTTCTGGTAGATGTCCCGGGTCACTCCGGAGGCAGCCACCAGCAGCTGCGAGTCGGCCGTGGAGCGCATGGCGGCGAAGGCTGCAGAGAGCATCAGCCCGCCCAGAAAGGCCGGCATAATCATGGCGTTGAGCCGCAGGAAGGCGTGTTCCGGATCGATCAGCGGGGTGCGCAGGACCAGGGCCCGGGCGGCCAGGCCGGTGAAGACGGCCCCGTAGTAGGCGAACACGCCCCAGAACAGGGCGATGAACCGGCCCATCTTGATCCGCCGGTCGGAGCGCACCGCGATGAAGCGGTTGACCACATGGGGCATCCCGGGATAGCCCAGCCCGATGCCCAGGCCGTGGAGCAGCAGGAACCACCAGCCCAGCCCGCTGGTGCGCCGGCCCAGGTCGACCAGCTCATGCCCGGCATAGAGGTGATAGGTCAGCGGATCGCCGGGCCCCACTTCGGTCTCGCCGGCCCTCAGGGTGGCCGGGCTGCCCTTGGTCAGGATGATCGGCTCGGCCGCAGGTTCGCCGGAAGTTCCGCCGGGGACCAGCTCCACCCGGCCGCCGCCCAGCAGGTTGACCCGGGCCAGAGCATCGGGAGTGCCGAAACTCGAGACCGCCCAGGGCAGGTCATCCTTCTCGGAGGGGACGATATAACCGCCTTCCTGCTCAAAGACCAGAAACCGCTTGGCCCCGGAGGGGGCTTGATAGCTGAGGATGGCCCGGTCAACGGCCGGCTCCTCTTTGAGGATCTGGAACATCCTGGCCGGGCCGCCCAGGCTGGTGATGGCCACCACCGGCACCACCACCAGGGCGATGACCATCAGCAGCCCCTGGATCAGATCGGTCCAGGCCACGGCCCGGTAGCCCCCGGCGGTCGTATAGGTGATGGTGATCAGCGCCCCCAGCAGAACGCCCCAGCGGTAGTCCACCCCGAAGGAGCACAGGGTGAACTCGAAGGTCTTGCCGGCGGCGATGAGCTGGGCGCCCACATAGGCCATCATCGAGGTGAAGATGATGATCATGGCCACCACGCGGATGGTCGAGGAGTGGCCGCCGGTGCGGGCTTCCAGCAGGTCCGGCAGGGTCAGGGCATCGTAGCGGACGGCCATCCGCCGCAGGCGCCGGGCCACCAGGAACCAGTTGATCAGATAACCGCCCAGGCAGCCGACCACCACCCAGACAGCCGAAACCCCCTCGGCGAAAGCCAGACCGGAGAGTCCCAGGACCAGCCAGCCGCTCTCGCTGGAGGCCGAGGCCGAGATGGCCGTCACCCAGGAGCCCACCTTTCGGCCTCCGACATAGAAGTCCTTGATGTCGCGATTGAATCGGGCGGCGTAGAAGCCGACCATCAGGACGAGGGCCATGTAGCCGACGAAAGCGACCAGGAAGCTGACCGACGGGGTGAAGGTTTCCATGGCTAGTCCTCCTTTCCCGGGGGGTCGGCGATGTGGGCGATGACGGCGGTGGCCAGCAGGGCCAGGGGGAAGACCAGGTACCAGAAGACGATGCCAAAAGACATGCGGGCCTCCTTTATTTTCTCGCCACGATGAGCTGATGAAAGACGGTCGCCCGGCGGATGCGGACCGCCGAAAAGCCGGCCGATCTCAGCAGTTCGCTCAACATCTTCCGGCTGAAAAATTTGGAGAAACCGAACCAGAAGATAGAGAAGATGGCCAGGCCTCGGCGCATGTCGGCCATGGCCAGGATCCCGTCCGGCTTGAGGATCCGATGGGCCTCCTTGAGCACGGCGGCCGGATCATCGGTCTCGTGGAGCAGATTCAGGCTGGTGACCCCGTCGAAAATCTCCGCCTCCCACTTCAGCGAGGCGCCGTCGCCGTCCTGAAACTCGATCTCCACTCCTTCGATGGCAGCGTTCTCCCGGGCCCTTTCCAGGCCTTTAGCATCCAGATCGACCCCCGTCAACTGGAAGCCTCTTTTAGCCAGGCGCACCGTCAGGAAGCCGGTGCCGGCTCCCAGGTCCAGGATCCAGGTGCCGGATTTTTCCTTCAGCGCCTCGCCGATGAGCTCAGCGGCGCGGCGCTTGGCCGGATGCATCCTGAGACCGAAGAACAGGCCCAGGAGGGCGTTGACCGAGATCAGACCGATGATGATGGTGATCGCCAGGGGCCAGCGGAACAGGCTGATGATGAACAGGGCCGCCAGGATGAGGAGGATCAGCGGGATGGCCAGGCCGAAGGCCTTTTTGCTGTGCAGGGAATAATCGGGTGTCTGGGGCATGGGCAGCTCCTTGGATTTAGAATCCGTCTTTCGATTCTGCAGCGTCGATCGCCTGGAAGGAGATCACCGCCGCCTCGCTCGTCGTCCAGGGAACCTCGAACCGGTCACCGGCTTGCAGCGGCCGGCCGGTGCGCTCATCGACCGCCTCCCGGACGGTCCGATCGAGGAGGATCTCCAGGGGCACGGTCTCCCCCCCGGTGATGGTCTCCTGCCAGGGCTCGGAGGCCTCTCCGAAGACCAGCGGATTGCGGGCCACGCACAGGATGGTCCGGTCTTCCGCCTGCCAGCGGGTCACCTCGGTGCGCAGGGGCGGTTTCCCCTCCACCCGCAGGCGGACGACGGGCCGGACCCCGGCCCGCTCCGCAAGCTCCATGACCAACCGGCGGCGGGCGGCCGCCTCCTCGGGGTCTAAGATCCGCAGGAAGAGGTATTCGATCAGGGAGACGTTCATCAGATGCGCCCATCCCCGGCCGGTGGTCTTCTCCCGGAAACAGTCCAGGTCCCGCTCGGCCGCCACGAAGCCGTTCTCTCTCCGGCAGCGATCCCACATCCTCGCTGCCGCCTCGACGACGTTGCGGTCCCAGTGTTTTTCAGCGTCGATCTCGCTGAGCAGATCGCCGCCGAAGAGCCGGCCGGGTCCGGCCGGGGGGTGCTCCCGAATCCCGAACAGATCGTCCAGCGCCGGCCGCTCCCGCCCCCGGAGGTGCTCATCGAACCACCCGGCGCCGTGATCGGCCAAAAGATGGCCGCCGGCCCGGACATACCGGGTCATGGCGGCAGCCTCCTGATCGGACAGCGCCAGGGTGCGGGGCAGGATCAGCAGGCGGTATCGCTGGGGATCGATGCCCCGCTCGAGGAGGTCGGCATAAGAGTAACAATCATACTGCAGGCCGGCGTCCTCGAGCAATCGGGTCCAGGCCCACAGAGTTCCCGCCGAGGAGGCCAGGCGGGCATCCATCGAGCCGGAGCGGTTGATCCAGGTCCTGCCGTGGGGCTGGCAGTCGATGAACCAGGAGGTCTGGATGCTGGGATGGGAGTAGTAGATGGCGATCCCGTCATGCTGCCACCGGGCTTCCCGGAAGAGCTCCGAGACGCGGGCCAGCTCCTGGATGACCGGCCCGAATCCGAAGACCTCGCCGGCCGGTACTCCCCGGGGACGAAACCAGGATTCCGCCCAGAAGATCAGACCGCGGTCTCCATGGATCAGATGATGCCAGCAGAACCAGATGTTTTGGGGGGCAAGCGGGGGGCCGAAACCGGTCTTGACCAGAGGGATGGTCTGGCCTGGATTCAGGGAGCGGGCCAGCTCGGCTGCCGCGCCGAGGTTGTAAACTTCCAGGAACTGTACCTTGCGCATCAGCTTGGCATAGTCATAGCCCCCGTAGGGGGCGGGACACTGGCCGCCGACGATGCCGCAGGGGGTCTGCGGATCGATGACATTGGCCCGCTCGACCAGCTCGCCGATCAGGTTGGACAGCTGTGAGTCCATGAAGGAGACGGCGTCGGCCCAGGGCGACAGGTTCCACTCGGGCCAGGGGCGGCCGTACAGATCCTGAAAATCATCCGGCGTGGCCATCCGGTCCCAGAACCGCTCTCCGTCGCCTCCCCACCGGGCCATGACCGCCTCCCGTGAGCCGCAGCGCTCCAGCAGCCAGGCGTGAAACTCCGCCAGACTGCGGGGGTCATTGTCCCAGCGGCAGGGGCTGGTGGAGGAGGACCAGGAGATCTCATCGTCCAGGGCGTAGGCGATGCGTCCGGGAAACGCACTGGCGGCGGCCACCGACGTTTCCAGCCGGTCGAACAGGCGGACCCTGACCGAGGAGTCGGCCAGGCAGACCGGGCGAAGCGGTGAGGCCAGGGCCTCCCGGGAGGCCTGCTCGGTACGCAGATGGAGGTCGCCTTTGCCGGCGGCGTGATCCAGATACCACAGCAGCCCGGCCCCTTCGTGGCTGGCGGCCTCTTCCGGCTCATAGTCGCAGAAGGCCCCGTTGTAGCCGACCCCCTTCAGCTCCAGGGCCAGCGTTCGGTCATATGGACGGCCCCAGTCGTATCGCCAGGGCATCAGCAGCCACCGGTTCCAGCGGTCTGACACCCGTCGGGCGGGCGAGAGATCCACCGGCCGGAAATCCTCCGAGGTACGGATGTAGCGGCCGAAATCCTCTCCCCGGCAGACCTGGACAGGTCGGCCGAGGAACAACAGAAAGACGGCCGCCGCGAATAGGACGATACAAAAAGATCTCATCGCAATCCTGAAGCTCTGGCAAAAACCGAACAATCTATCGGGGAACCGGATCAGGCGTGCCGGGAGGAACCTCTCTGGTGCAGGACAGCAGCCGCCGGATACATAGCAGCGATCCTTTTCCGATGCCGTGGCGCTGTAGGGCCTGAACACAATAGTGTGAGCAGGTGGGTCGATAGCGGCAGCGAACGAATCTCGACACCAGGGGCAGGCAGATCTTCTGATAGACCCCGATGCCGGCCACCAGCACCTTCACCGTGATCTGATCGGACGGCTTTCGGGCCGAATCGAGCAGGATCGATCCCGCCAGAAGGATCCCGATCAGCGCGAAACGGTATGGCGGGCCGGTTACTTTCCGCAGTGAGAGCATGTCACCATGGCCTGCAGCCGTTTATTTCCGCGAGAGATGTTGAAGGCTTCAGTTGACGTCCCGCTTGCGGCCGGAGAGCAGGATGATGTCGCGCAGCCCGCGGGCGTCCCGGGCGCACAGCCAGCGCTGTTCGAAGTCTCTCTCCTGAACGACCTGGGCGATGGCCATCAGGGCCCGCAGGTGATAATTGCGCTCGTCCAGGGAGCCCACCAGGATGAACATGGTGGTGACCGGCTCCTCCGCGGTGGGAAAACGGATCCCCGGGCAGCAGCGGACAACCAGGATCTCAAACAGGTGTTCGCCGGGCACGATGATGTGGGGGATGGCCAGGCCCGGGCGAATGATGGTGCTGGACTGTTTCTCGCGATCGAGGAACAACCCCAGCAGCTGCTCGGTGTCGATGTTCAGCTTCGGAGACAGCAGGCTGGAGATGCGCCGAAACACCTCCTCGGAGTTCGTCGAGGAGGGGATATCCAGAATCTCGGCCTCCTTGATCAGGCGGTCGAATCGATCTTCCACAATCTGGTCTCTTTCCTTGACGATCTCCCGGAGCTCGTCGCGAAGGGTCACCCCGGCCAGCTCCCTGGCGGTGACCCGCTCGACCACATGCATCAGAGCCGATCGGCGGGTGACCCGGTGTTTGACATAGATCAGGTACCAGGCATATCCCACCAGGGCGAAGGCGACCGTGATGAGCAGGGGAATGTGGCCCATCTCGAAGATCAGAAATCCATAGAAGATGATACCGCCCAGCTGCAACCAGGGACAGAGGGGCGCTCGGAAGGTCGGCCGATAGTTAGGGATTTTGCTATAGCGCATGATGATGTGAGCAACGTTGACGAACAGGAACAGCAGGATCATGAACGTCGAGGCCGTCTTGATCAGGTCTTCGAGGCTCAGAAACAGGATGCAGCAGATCATAAAGGAGCTTGTCAGCAAAATGGAGACATAGGGAGTCTGAAAACGGCGGTTGACTCGCTGAAAGAATCCGGGGATAAGATGGTCGCGGCTCATCGCCATGGGGAAACGTGAGGCCGACAGGATGCCGGCGTTGGCCGTGGTGATGAAGGCCATCAGGGCGGCCACGGCCATGACGATGCCGCCGATCGGGCCTGCCAGGGCGCGCGCCCCGACCGAGATGGGGATCCGGGAGCCGCTTAGAACGGCTGGATCGGTCACCCCGACGGTGACGCTGATCACCGCAAGATAGAGCAGGGTGACCACCACGAAGGCCAGAATCATGCCCAGGGGAATGCTCCTCCGGGGATCACGGGCCTCCTCGGCGATGCTGGCTACCTTGGTGACGCCGCCGAAGGAGACGAAGACCAGCCCGGCGGTGGTCAGCACCGAACCAAGTCCATAGGGCGCGAAAGGAGCATATCGGTGGACGTCGATGGCTCCTACGCCTCTGATGAAATAGAGCACCAGGAGCCCCAGCAGTCCAGCGACCAGGGCGATCTGAAATCTGCCGGTGCTTTTCACACTGATCAGGTTGATCAGAGTGAAGAAGACACAGAACCCCACGGCCACCAGCTTGATCTGCAGTTCGGTGATCTGGGGATAGAGCAGCACCGCGAAGACGCCCATGCCCATCAGGGCGAAGGCGCTCTTCAGACTGAGCGAGAACCAGTTGGCCAGGCCTCCGAACACACCGACAGCAGGGCCCAGGCTGCGCTCAATATAGAAATAGGTGCCTCCCGCCTTGGGCATGGCCGTGGCCAGCTCGGCCTTGGCCAGCAGGCTGGGGATGACCATCACCGAGGCCAGCAAGTAGCCCAAAATGACGGCCGGACCGGCCTTGGCAAAGGCCAGGCCGGGCAGCACGAACAGGCCCGAGCTGATCATCGCCCCGGCGGCGACACAGAAGATGGCCCCGGTACCCAGCTCCTTCTTCAGCTTCATGATCCGTCCTTTGAAACCAACCGCTTGCCGTATATGGGTTTCTCGGAATCGTCCCGCTCCAGGCGGAAACCGGCCCGGCGGTACAGACGCTCCGGCCCGGTCCAAACGTCCTCCTCAGGCAGGTTTTCTCCCCGCCGGGGGAAGGCCTGCACATGACGGACGCCCTTGCGCTCCAGATCACTCAGGATCTCATCGAGAAACCGGTTCGCCAGGCCCTGGTGACGGAACGGCGGGGCGATCAGCAGGCAGGTGATCGCCCAGACCGCGGGGTTGCGCCCCAATTTATACTGTTGCAATAACTTGGAAAGAAGATCCCGCTGTCCGCACTGGCACCATCCGACCGGACGGCTATCCGCATAGAGAAGATATCCATCGTATTGCTTCTGCCTGAAGAGCTTCTCTCGCAATGCCTTGTTATCGGCCGCGGTCCGCTGTCCCCAGCCCTCCCAGGTGTCCACCCACCAGGCCGCACAATAGCACCAGTCGGTGCCGTGTTTCGCACAGTGGACACGGTAGAAGTCGTCCGTCCGGGAGGCGTCCAGGGGCCGGACGGTGATCGTCATAGCAGTTCACTCCTTCGGCGGTGACCGGTTCGAGGAGACCGGCGGGCGGGTTCACTCCTCCGGGAACTCCTCCCGGCGGAGCTGGTCATGATAGAGATCGATCCTTCGGGGATCGTCGTCCTCCTGCAGGATGAGATAGAGATACTCTTCGGTGATCTGGCGCAGATCCTTGTCGATCTGGCCGCCCAGCGTCTGAACGCCGGCCCGCTGCGACAGCTCGATCCACATCTCCTGCCAGTCCGACCGGCTCACCGTGATGCTCACCGGCTCGTCCCAGCAGCCCATGATCTGGCGGTCCAGATCCCGGAAATGGTGTCCGATACGGGTCAGCAAAGCGGTCAGCTTGGGGGTCGAGCTCCGCTGCAGGTAGTGAGCCCGGATCTGACTCAGACAGTACGCTGCAACGAACAGGGAAACGCCGTGTTTGCGCAGCTCCAGCAGCTCCTCCACCTTGAGCTTGTAATCGATCTGGAGGACCTTGGCCCCCCACAGCTCATCCAGCACCTGCGGCGGATAGCTGGACTGCCGGCCCTTCTTCTTGGGTTTGTCAATCAAACCCACGGTGCCGTACCATTGCAGGGTCCGCAGGGTCATCTTCTGCCCGGCCCGTTTTTTGAAAGCATCCAGCAGTGTCTTGGAAGAAAAGTTCTTTCCCGAATGGGCTTTCGGGATCTGATGACGATTGCGGTTGTACAGTCTGAGAAAGGAAGTCTTCATCTCCCCGGCTCCTCTATCGGCCGCTGGGATGCGGTGCGGGACGGAAGGATCTGCGGCGGTGAGTATATTGAATGACGTTTGCAGACCACTGCAGGGAAGATACAATCCGGGTGGCGGAATGTCAAGGAGATTTCGCCTCAGGCGGAGATTTCAGCAATGCGGGCGGTGATGGCGGTGAGAACGTTGATAAAAAATCTGTTACAGGCAGAAACGAAGCAGTGCGGGCGGTGACATGGCAAGGCCGGAGGTGATTGCAGTGGATCGGATGGTGGGGGGTCCGAGAGGACTATACGGCCCCCAGAAACAGAGAATCGGGAAGCCCGGTATTGATCTGGTACTCACGCCAGGTTTGGTGCATGTGGAATGATTTTTTGATGAACAAAAATCCGCCGGAGACATCCATCTTCATCTCCACAGGAAGCCAGTATCCCGGCTGGACCTCTCCAAAATCGAGGATGACGTGGGCCTTTTTCACGAAGCGGGGATTTTTGGCCGGCCGGAACTCCAGTCTGAGGACCTCGAACCGGTCCCGATGGAACCATGCGGTGCCATCGACCAGGTTTTCCTCCTCCTCCAGGGGTATGACCCTGACCGCGTAAGCCGGCATGCCCCGGATGGTATCGGGCTCCAGCAGCTCAAAGGTATAATGAATCCGCTCCTCAGGGTCCCAGGGGGCGGAGGCGCTGAAGGCCAGGGTGCCTTCATTCTTCTCAGAGGAGTCATCTTCCGAGGCATCCTCATTGCGGGACTGCTTTCGGGCCTCCTCGTCGGCTTTCTCCTGGTAATCGGCCAGCTCCTTGGGAGAGAGGACCTTGTCCTTCTTGGTGACCGACCGGAAGATCTCCCGTTCCTCATCGGGAGAACGAAAATAGACCGTCTTGTCCTGAACCAGGGCGGTCTTGGCGGTTCCATCCTTCTGGGGTTCGCGCATGATGAAGGTCGATTGGCAGACGTAGTCGGCGAGCGAATCCTGTGCGGCCTCGTTGGCCAGATGAACACGGTCCAGGATCTCCTCCAGACCGAGTTCCTCCAAACAGCCGGCCGGTTCCGGCAGAGCAAGGGTCAGGGCGGAAAAGACAGCCAGGATCAGGATGGTGGTGAGAGCGAGAGTCAGATCGGCGGCCGCACTCATGACGGCGGAGAGCTTGCCGGGAGGTACAGGCATGGTCTCTATCCTTTCTTCTTCCGGGTTTCTTCCTGGTCTTTGGGAGCCCGCTGGCGATATTTTTCCCGAAGCAGTCCCATCAGAATGACATCATGATAGAAAGGGATTGATCATCGCCGTCTTCGTTTTGTCTGCCTCATCTTCGGGCTCTTTCTTTTCAGTCGCTGCCGGAAGGCCTCGTACAGTATGACGCCGCAGGCCATGGCCACGTTTAATGATTCCGCCCGTCCCCGGATGGGCACGCGGATGGATTCGTCGGCCCGATCGGCGACCTCGCGGCTGACGCCGCGGGTTTCATTCCCCACCGCCAGGACGAACCGGCCCGGATAGCGCACTTCGGTGTACGTCCTTCCGTCCCGGGGCTCGGCGACGAAGATACGAAAGCCCCTGTTTCGAAAGGCCTCCAGGGAGGTCACCGGATCGACCTCGGCGGCCACCGGAAGATGAAAGATGGACCCCTGGGTGGATCGTAGAACCTTGGAGTTATAGAGATCGACCGATCCGGCGGTCAGATACACACCGTCGGCTCCGACGGCGTCGGCGGTGCGAATGATCGTGCCGGCATTGCCCGGATCGCGCACCTGATCCAGAAGGACGAAGACATGTCCCTGTCCGGGAACGGCTTCCGGGATCGGCTTGGCCATCACGGCGAGAATACCCTGAGGTGTGGCGGCGTCGGCCAGCGACTTCAGGGTCGATTCGCTGATCTTCAGGTTGGGCACGCCGTTCTGCTGTGCCCTGACGACCGTCTCCTTGATCTCCCGGGTTCGGAATCCGGAGGGGGTGTAGAGCAGGAGCATCGGCAGCCGATCGGATCCCAGCGCCTCGGCGCAGAGGTGGGCCCCCTCGATAAGGAACCGTCCCTGCTGATCCCTTCCTTTTTTCATCTTTAAGGCGCGCAAGGTCTTCAGTTGCGATCTGGACAGCTCGCCGGTCCGCCCCGGGAGGCGTTCCTCTGTTTCCAGGGGGTGTTTTTTCATGAAAAATAAACCATTTCTTGATATGGATTGAACATTTTCAGGTTTTTCATGGAAGGCCTTCGCCGGGGCGCTTTGCGCTGACGCGTGTCCGAACGAAAGTATTGGGAAAGTAGAGAAAAAGGCCCGCGGAGTCAAGGCGAATATTTTCCAAACAGAACCGTCTCCGGCAGGCCTCGGTTCGCCGGCCCGGGTTCTCTCGCGCCGAATCCCCGGTCTTTATGAAAAGTGGCACACTATTTGCGACATGAAAGAACGCGATGTCCTTATCATGGAACACGGTTGCACGAGGCGAGGCGATTGAAGAAGATCCTTTTAGCCGCGGCTGGCCAGGAAACACTCCGGCGCCTGAAATATCACCTCTCCGGAAAGGGCTGCCACGCTCTTTTGGCCAGGACCGGGGAGCAGGCCTGGAAGCTGATCCGGGATGAACACCCCCGAATGGTCCTGCTGGATTCTTCCCTGCAGCCGGATGGCGGCCGTGAGCTCTGCCGCCGGATACGCAAACAGCTGGCCGGCGAACACCCCTTTATCATGCTGTTGACCGAGAAAGGGCAGGATGCCGGATTCCGGCATATCCTCGAGCAAGGGGCCGACGATGTCGTATCCAAACCGATCGATCCGTTGCAGCTGGCCCGGCGGGTGGAGGAATTGATGCGCAGAACTGCCGCCCGGGGGGGCCATCATCCCCTGACCCGCTTGCCCGGATCGGCCGCCATCAGGAAACAGTTGAAGCGGTGCATCGACTGGGAAAAGAAATTTGCCCTGTGCGTGGTCAACCTGAATCATTTTCGGGCCTATAACGAGTTTTACGGATTCGAGTTCGGGGACCGGGCCATCCGCAAGGTGGCCGAGATCCTGAGAGGTATACAGAGGAAACGAAAAGGTAAACGTCTCTCCCTGGGCCATCTGACGGCCGATCGGTTCCTTTTGTTGGTCGCTCCGGAGAATGTTGATCAATGCTGCCGCAGCATCATCGATCAATTCGATACGATCAAGAAATCCCTCTTTACGGACGGCGATCTGCACAGAGGTCATCTGGTGGCCACCGATACGACCGGCCGGATCCGGAGATACGCCCTGCTGTCCATGTCCATCGGGGCCGTCACCGGGGAACCCGGCGACTTCCAGCATCCCCGGGAGGCCATCGAAGCCGCTCTGTGGGCCATGTCCAGGGCAAAACTTCGCTGGGGGAACCATTATTATCTCCGCCGGGATGGACCCCGGGGGTTGACTGCGGCGAGAAACAATCTGGAATGTAAAAAGATTCTGGTGATCGATGGAGATGCCGTCACGGCCCGGTTGTTGAAGGCCAAGCTGGAAAGAAAAGGGTATCAGGTCCGCACCGCCCCGGACGGACACTCGGTCGTCGAGATCATCCGCCATGATCCGCCGGACCTGATCCTGGTGGACGATCATGCCGGCGGAAGCGGGTACCGAACCACCGGCTATCTGAAGAATGATCTGCACGCGGCCGATATCCCGCTGGTGCTATCCGTCTCCAGCCACCGCAGACAGCCGGGATTCCCCGCCGGCGCCGACGGCTATCTGGTAAAGCCCTATAGCTTCCAGCATCTGATGAGCACTCTGGAAGAGCACCTCTATCATCCGGATCATTTAAAATTCAGCGTGGAATAAAGACAGTGGAAGGGGGACGGCATGGCGAGCGGGAACCGATGGATCCCGAAAAAGGTCGACGAGGATGAGCAGAAGCGTTTGCTCAAGCTGAAGCGGAGCATTCAGGGGGATCTGAAGAAGCTGGTCCTGGATTACCGTCGAATGGAGGGCCACAGCCGGAATCTGCGACACGAGGTCAGGACCGCCGCCGATGATCTGCAGAAGACACGTTCGCAGCTTCGCTCGATGCAATGGGATCTGCGGACCCAACTGATACGGGAAGCGAATCTTCTCAATGTGCTCCTGGCAGGCCTGAAGGAGCCGCTCGATATCATCGAGGGTCATGTCGAGGCGCTGGCGGGAGACCCGGGAACCGCTCAGCCGGAAGAGCTGTTTGGCGGTCCTGCCGGCCGGATCCGCGACGAGGTCCGCCGCTTACGGCAGATCGTCACCGACCTGATGGCGGCCAGCACAATCCACCTTGGAAACGCCCGGTTGAAGCGGGAAAAGGTGGACGTCAGGGAACTGGTCAATCGCGTTCTGGAGGAACATCGCCAGACGGCCCGGGGACAGCAGGTCGATCTCAGCGGCAGATTCGCCGAGCCCATTCCTCTGGTTCTGGGCGACCGGCAGCAGCTCCAGCTGGCCCTCAATCATTTGGTGGACAACGCTATCACGCATTCTCCCATGGGGGAAACGGTGACCGTCGAAGCCAACGGGAAACAGACCCTGGACCGGGTTCAGGTGAGCATCATCGACCGCCGGCAGGACGCCATCGATGCGCACATGATGGACTTTCTGTGGGGCCGAAGGCCGGAGCAGAAGCGACCCCAGAATGGCATCCGGGGATTCGATCTGGAGCTGATGGCAGCAGCGCACCTCATCGATCTGCTCAACGGCCGCATCGATGTCACCAGCCAGCCCGGCAAGGAGACCATTCTGACGCTCACCCTGCCCACCGGGTCCTTTGCCGAAAGGCCGTGATAACAAGCTTCGGTACAGGCAGATGCCGCCTGGAAAAAACACTTTTCGGGAGAGATCCCGGAAGGTGTTTTTTTTATACCCTGGCGCCGGCCAACCTTCTCTTGCATTTTACGACACGGGCCCCTATATTTTCGGGTCGGACGACAGCAGCGCATTGAGCGGGAGATTTTCCGCCGGAGAGAAGATGAACAAACGATTGTGGATCATACTGTCTCTGATCGCCTGTCTGGCGACAGCGGCGGCCGGGCAAGAGGGTTCCCGGACGATCCGGCTGCGCTATCAGGAAGCGGCTACCCGGCAAAACGGGTTTCTGTCGCGGCCGGAGCCGGTGCGCCCGCGCATCGGGCTGGCTCTGAGCGGCGGGGGCGCCCGGGGATTCGCCCATATCGGGGTGCTCATGGCCCTGGAGGAGGCCGGGCTGCCCGTCGATATGGTGGCCGGGACCAGCATGGGTTGCGTCATCGGCGGCCTCTATGCAGCCGGCCACAGCCCGGAAGAGTTGCAACGCATCGCCAACGGGATCGAGTGGGACCACATCTTTCTCGACGATCCTCCCCCGGCCAGCCTGTTCCTGACACAGAAACAGGATGAGGTCCAATCCATATTCCGTTTTCGTTTCAGCGGATCGTCGTTGAGCTTTCCATCCGGACTGACCAGCGCACAGAAACTGTCCGATCTGCTGGCCGACCTGACCATGACGGCCGGCTATCGCGCCGCTGGGGATTTCGATAACCTGCGGGTGCCCTTTCGGGCGGTGGTCACCGACATGGTCAGCGGCCAGAGCATCGCCATCGGCGAGGGCGACCTGGGCGAAGCGCTGCGCGCCGGGCTGGCCGTGCCGCTGATCTTCACGCCGGTGGACAAGGATACCATGCTGCTGGCCGACGGCGGCCTGCTGGACAACATCCCTGTGGATGTGATCCGGGAGATGGGCGCCGATGTCGTCGTGGCCGTGGATGTCTCCTCGCCGCTGTCCGACAAGCAGCAGCTGGAGAAACCCTGGGCCCTGGCCGAGCAGATCATCGCCATCATGATGCGCGAGCACATGCGCTCCAGCCTGTCCCGGGCCGATGTGGTGGTCAGTCCCGACCTGGGCGGTCACCATGCCATCGAGTACGATCGCATCGACGAGGTCATTGCGGCCGGCCGGGAGGCGGGCCGGCAGGCGGTGGCGGACATTCGCCGCCGGCTCAACGCGTATGGGGCCGGTCAGAGCGAGCCCTCCGGCTATCTGCTGGCTGAGGTACAGGGTCCAAAGAGGGATCGGTGGAGCGGGGGACATCTGCCGGAGGTCCCCTTCGAGGCGGGCGATCAGGTCAGCGAGGGCCAGATCAGAGCCTATCTCCGGGCTCTCTATCGAGCCGGCCCGTTCGAGGACGTCTGGGCCTCTCTGGAGGAAGAGCCAGAAGGTGTTCGGCTGATCATCCACACCAAAGAGATGGCCAGATTCTCCGGGTACCGTTTGCTGGGCAACACCTTGTTCTCCGATGAGGAGCTGCTCTCCGAGACGGCGCTGGCCCCCGGCGGGTATCTCGATCCCCAGCTGGTGGAGCGCGATCTGCAGACCATTCTGGACCGCTATCACTCGCATGGGTACGCCCTGGCCCGATTCTCCCGGGTGGAGCTGGGCGAGAGTCAGGGGATCGTCCTGGGGCAGATCGAGGAGGGCGTCATCCAGAGGGTGCTCTACAAGGGGAACGAGAAGACCAAACGGTGGGTTCTGTCGCGCGAGTTCAGCTTGAACAAGGATGATATCTTCAACCTGCCCCGGGCCCAGGCGGGAATCCGGAATATCTTCGGCACCGGATTGTTCGAGAGGGTCTCGATGGAGATCCGCCGGGGCACCCGGGGGGCCGTGGTGGTGGTTCGGGTCAAGGAAAAGGGCTCCCTCTCGGTGGCCCTGGGGGCGCAGTACGATCTGGAGCGGGAGGCGGAAGTCTTTGCCCTCCTGGCCGAGGAGAATCTGCTCGGGGTGGGGAGCAAGCTGTCTTTCTATTACCAGCTGGGGGCTTTTCGGGAACAGGCCCGGGCTGGCCTGAAGGCCGATCGCATCTTCAAGACCTATCTGACCTTCAATCTCAACGGATACTGGAGCCGGCGGGACTGGACGATCTATAGGGACGAAGATGAGATCGGGGAATATTCCGTCTACCGCCGGGGCGCCCGGCTCTTTCTGGGACAGCATATCCGCCGCTTCGGCACCCTGTCGGCCGAGGGCCGGCTGGAACGGGTCCGGCTGAATACGATCTCCGGCGAAGGATATCCCACCGGCAAACGGGAGATCCGCAGCCTGATGCTGCGCTCACAGATCAACACCCTGGACCGGATGAACTTCCCCACCTCCGGACACGTGCACAACGCCTATGTGGAGATCGGGCAGCCCATTCTGGGCGGGACCGAGGAGTTCCGCAAGAGTTATTTCTCGCTGGAATCCTATTTCACCGGCTGGCACCGGCACACCCTGTTCGTCTGGGGCTCGGTTGGGGTCAGCGAGAGCCCGCTGCCCTTTTCGGAGAAATTCCGACTGGGCGGCGAGCGGTCGCTGTACGGGTTTCGCCAGGGAGAGTTGATGGGCAACAAGTTGTTTCTGCTCAACACGGGATACCGGATGGAGCTGGTGCGCAGATTCTTCTTCGGGGTTCGCTATGACGTGGGCAACGTGTGGGACAATGAGCTGCAGATCAAATGGCGGACCACCAAGCATGCCATCGGCGTCAACCTGGCCCTGGACACCCTGCTGGGGCCGGTCACATTGACCTACGGCCGGGCCGCCGAGGGGCAGGAGCGGGCCTACTTCTCGGCCGGGTTTCGGTTCTGACCGGCCGTTCACCAACACCAACACGAATCACGATCGGCCTTCGGCGTCTTTCTCGCCCGTATCCCGCAGTTTTTTCTTCAGCTTCCCCGCCTCCACTTTCTTCACCTTGACCGTCAGCTGGACATACTCGGCCAGGTCCTCGCGGTCCAGCACCTCCCCGGCATCGTAAACCTCCGAGAGCAGATGCGAATCGGCGTGGGACACCCGCAGAGTCAGGGTCTCCATATCCGATTCGACCCGCTGCAGGATGGCCCGGGTCAGCTCCTCCAGGCCTTCCTCGCAGAGGGCGGAGATGAAAATGGCCCCCGGATATTCGCTTTCCAGCCGGCCCAGCAGGTCGGGATACTCCCTGATGCGGTCGATTTTGTTGAATATCACCAGCACGGGCCGGGTGTGGGCGCCGAGCTCCAGGAGGACCCCGTTGACGGCCTTCATCTGCTCCTCGAACCGGTCATGGCTGGCATCGACCACGTGCAGCAGCAGATCGGCCTCGGCCAGCACCTCCAGAGTGCTGTGGAAGCTGGCCACCAGATGGTGGGGCAGCTTACGGATCAGGCCGACGGTGTCGGTGATCAGGATCTTGCGATCGCCGTCGATCCGGACGCTGCGGGTGGTTGGATCGAGGGTGGCGAAGAGCTTGTCCTCGGTATACACGCCGGCCTGGGCCAGGGCATTGAGCAGGGTCGACTTTCCGGCGTTGGTGTAGCCCACCAGGGCGGTGGTGAACTCATGCCGCCGCCGGCTGCGGCGGACCTCCCGGCCCCGGGCGATGCGCTTCAGCCGGGCCGACAGATCGGCGATCCGCTTCCGCACCCGGCGGCGATCCACCTCCAGCTGGGTTTCTCCCGGCCCTCGGGTGCCGATGCCGCCCTCCTGCCGGGACAGGTGGGTCCACTGGCGGGTCAGCCGGGGCAGCAGATACTCCAGCTGGGCCAGCTCCACCTGGGTCTTGGCCTCCCGTGACTGCGCCCGCCGGGCGAAGATATCCAGAATCAAGCCGCTGCGGTCGATGATCTTGACGTCGATGAGCCGCTCCAGATTGCGGGCCTGGGCGGGAGAGAGGTCTTCGTCGAAGATGACCAGGTTGGCCTCCAGCTCCTGGGTCCGGCGGGCCACCTCCTCGGCCTTGCCTTCGCCGATAAAGGTGGCCGGATCGGGACGGTCGCGCACCTGGACGATGGCGTCGAGAACGTCCGCCCCGGCGGTATCGGTCAGCAGAGCCAGCTCTCGGAGGGTGTCATCCGGGGACCAGCCGTCGTCATGGGGCAATTTGACGGCCACCAGGACGGCCTTCTCGCGGGCCTGGTTTTGTTGCGTTTCGTACATAGAGTCCTGATTCCTTACCAACACGAACACCAACACGGACATGTGCTTTCAGGTGTCACTTGCCCTCACCGGCCTGCTGACCGCCGGCCTCGGAGATGGCCATCCACTCGTCCAGCAGCCGGTCCAGCTTCCGGCCCAGATCCTGACGCTGGCCATGGAGGCTCCTCAGGGCCTGCCAGTCGGTGCTCAGTTCGGTATTCTCCAGCAGCCGGTCGACCTCCTCCAGCTCCTTTTCAAGATACGCGATCTCGCCCTCCAGAGATTCCATCTTTTTGGTATTGAGCGCCGCGGTTCGTTTCGGCTTTTGTACCGCCGTTTTCCGGCGGCCCTTTTCCTCCCGCAGGATGGTCTCCTCGACGGTCCGCTTTTCCCGGTAGGAGCGGTAGTTTCCGAGATATTCCCGCAGCCGTCCGGATTCCAGATGGAGAATGCGGTCCACCGTCCGGTCCAGGAAATAGCGGTCGTGGGAGACCAGCAGGATGGTGCCGTCATATTCCGAGAGAACATCCTCCAGAGCGTCCCGGGCGGCGATGTCGAGATGATTGGTGGGCTCATCGAGCAACAGCAGGTTGGCCTCCTGGAGCATCAGCCTGGCCAGGGCCACCCGGCTCTGTTCCCCGCCGCTGAGGCTGGACACCGGCCGGTCGACCTCGTCCCCCTCGAACAGGAACCGGGCCAGATAGCTGCGCAGGTCGGGCTGCAGCATATCCGGCCGGGCCGTCCAGACTTCCTCCAGGATGGTGCGGGTCCGGTCCAGGCCGGCCAGGTCCTGCTGATAATAGCCGATGCGGACGTTATGACCGGTCTGACAGAGGCCTTCGTCGGGCGACTCCAGGCCGATGGCCATCTTCAGCAGGGTGCTCTTGCCGGTTCCGTTGGGGCCCAGCAGGGCTACGCGCTCGCCGCGCTGCACCGCGAAGCTGATGTTTCTGAACAGCACCTGTCCGGAAAAGCTCTTGGAGACGCGCTCGTACGACAGGGCCACGCGCCCTTCCCGTCCCGAGGCCCGGAGATGCGGGCGGATCTGTTTTCGATTCGATGGAGGCGGAGCGATCCGCTCCATCTTCTCCAGCGTCCGGCGGCGGCTCTGGGCCTGTTTGGTCTTCTGGCCGGCGATGTTGCGGCGGATGAAATCTTCGGTGCGGCGGATCTCCTCCTGCTGCAGCTGATACTGTTTCCGCTGGCGGGCCAGACGTTCCTCCTTCTGGGCTACGTAGGAGGAATAGCGGCCGGTATAGAACTGCAGGCCGGCGGGTTCCATCTCGATGATCTCCTCGATGGCCCGGTCCAGAAGATAGCGGTCGTGGGAGATGACCACCACGGCGCCGGAAAAATCCTTCAGGAACCGCTCCAGCCACCGGGTGGCTTCGATGTCCAGGTGGTTGGTGGGCTCGTCGAGCAACAGCAGCTGCGGCTGGAACAGGAGCACCTGGGCCAGGGCGGCGATGTTCTTCTGCCCCCCGCTGAGCACCCCGACCGGCTTGGCCAGGTCGCGCTGGGAAAAGCCCAGCCCGTACAGGACGCTCTTGATCCGGGATTCGTAGGTATAGCCGCCGGAATGCTCGTACCGCTCACGTAGCGTGCTGTAACGATGCATGATGCTGCTGAGGCGTTCCTCACCGTGGTCCTCTCTGGAGACGGCCATAGCAGCCTCCAGTTCCTCCATCTCCCGGTGCATGGCCAGCAGGTCGGAGAAGGACCTGAGCATCTCGTCGAACAGAGTGAGTTCTCCCCGAAGCCGGATCTCCTGGCGCAGAAAGCCGATCTTGAGATCCTTGGCCCGGAAGATCTGTCCCCGGTCCGGCGTCAGCTCGCCGGCGATGAGGCGGAACAGGGTGGTCTTGCCGCAGCCGTTGGGACCGATCAGGCCGATCTTGCGGCCGGAGTTGATCTGCCACGAGATGTCCCGGAAGACGGGCTCGCCGGAGTAGGATTTGGTCACGTTCTGCAGGTCGATGAGGGTCATAGTGTACAGAATATAGCAGAGAAATAACGGCAATTCAAGAGCTTTGTCCCGGCCACCGAGCGGACCGGGCGCGTTTCAGGACCGCAAGGGGGTGTCCGGCACGGTATCAACATCCTGCAACCTTCCCCCCTTTTCTTCCGTAATAATTGAATGTGATCCCACTGATTTCCATCCGGGGAGGCAGAGGGGAGTTCAGTTCAGATGAACGTGCGCGTCAGACTTTTTCGGGCGGTCCTGGCGGCGGTCTGCCTGCTGATCATGGCCGCGCGAGCCCCGGCCCAGGATGAGCGGATCGTCCCCCGGCTGCGGGCCAGCCGGGTGCACAGCCCCTCCCCGGTCATCGATGGGGACCTCGGCGATCACGCCTGGAACATGCCCGGCCTGGAGTATGCCACCCATTTTACTCAGCGAGAACCGGACGAGGGCCAGGCCCCCTCCGAGTCCACCCGGGTGGCCGTGGTCTATGATGATCATGCCATCTACTTCGCCTTCTGGTGCTATGATTCCGAGCCGGACAGGATCACCCGCCAGCTGGTCCGCCGGGACCGCTCCTCCGAGGCCGATCACGTTCGGGTTAACCTGGATCCGTACCATGATCACCAGACCGGATACAGCTTCTGGGTCAACGCCGCCAACGTCCAGCAGGACGCCCGGCTGTTCAACGAGAACTGGATGGAGTATTGCTGGGACGGGGTGTGGAGTTCGGGCGTGCGGATGCAGCCCTGGGGCTGGTCGGCCGAGATGCGGATTCCCTATCACTGCATCCGCTTCGCCCGCAACGGCGACCCCACCTGGGGAGTCGAATTTATCCGCGGCATCAATCGAAAGACAGAGGATCTCCGCTGGGCCTTTACTCCCGCCTCAGAGGGCGGTTACGTCTCCAATTTCGGCCACCTTACCGGCCTGTCCGGCATCGAGCCGGCCTCGCACGTGGAGCTGCTGCCCTATGCCGTCTCCGGCCTGGAGACCGAGCCGACCCGGGCGGGAAATCCGGACGGCCGGGACTGGACTCGAAACTTGGGCTTTGACCTGAAGTACGGGCTGGCCACCAACCTTACCCTGGATGCCACGGTGAATCCCGACTTCGGGCAGGTGGAGCTGGACCAGCCGGTGCTCAACCTGTCCGCCTACGAGACCTGGTACGAGGAGCGGCGGCCTTTCTTCATGGAGGGCATGGAGCTGTTCAACACCGAATTCGATCTGTTCTACTCCCGCCGTATCGGACGAACGCCATGGCGCGACCCGGTCGAGGATCCCCTCTACTATACCCGCTATCCCAAGGCGACGACCATCCTGGGGGCGGTCAAGCTGACCGGCAAGCTGGCCAGCGGCACCGAGATGGCCCTGCTCAGCGCGATCACCGAGGAGGAGAAGGCCCGATATGCGATGGAGACCGCCCGGGGCGACACCGTCTTCGAAGAGGGCGTCGTCGAGCCGAGCGCCGCCTACAATGTGCTGCGGATCAAACAGGACGTGCTGACCGAGTCGAACGTCGGCGGCATGCTGACCCTGGCCAACCAGGACGGAGAGCATCCGTCCGCCACCGGGGGCCTCGACTGGCGCCTGAAGACGAACAACGGCTACTGGGGCTTTCAGGGGCAATCGGTTTTCAGCCGGGTGGACGACCGGCATACCGGGTTTGGAGCCGACATCTCTTTCGAACGGTTTGCCGGCCAACATGTTCGAGGAGCCGTGGGGATGAACTGGATGGACCGGTATCTGCAGATCAACCGGCTGGGCTACCTGCGGCGCAACGACTATCGCGAGGGCTGGGGGTGGCTGCAGGTCCGGACCACCGATGACTGGTGGGTCGTGCGTAACAGCTGGAATAACGCGAATGTGTACGGGGCCTGGAATCAAGACGGAGCGAATATCGAGGCCGGATGGAACGTCAACAATCAGATCCAGTTCGTCAACAACTGGTACGGCTGGATGGGTTTCGCCATGGATTTTCCCGAATACGACGACCGGGAGACCCGGGGGCACGGCCTGTGGGAGAATACCGACAACTGGCATGCCTGGCTCTGCTTCGACACCGACGAGAGGAAAAAGTGGTCCTTCGAGTTCGATTATTACTTCGGCGAGAGCCGCACCAGCCCCTGGTGGGCCGGAGAGGTGGGGATACGTTACCGCCCGGTCAGCAACATGGAGTTCTGGGTCCACGGGGAGTATACCCATGATTTCGATCAACTCATGTGGGTGGAGAATCCGGACGACGAGACCACCATCTTTGCCGACAAGGACCAGAATATCTTTGAGATGGACGCCAGCGCCAGCATCGTTTTTCGACCCAATCTCTCGCTGCAGCTTTCCGCCCAGGGTCTGCTGACCGGCCTGGATTATCGCAACTACCGGCCCTATCTGCATGGCGGCCGCTATGGTCCGACGCAAACAGGGTATGATCACGACTATAATTATTCGGCCCTCAACTCCACCCTGCTGTTGCGCTGGGAGTATCGCCCGGGAAGCACCCTCTATCTGGTCTGGACCCGGGTCCGCGAGGAGGTGGACGACTCGGTCAACGATCTGGTCCTGTCCCGGGATTTCGAACGGTTCTACTCCAGCGGCGGAGAGAACGTCTTTCTGATCAAGGCCAGCTACTGGATGAATATATAGGTGACGGTCACTGTCCCGGCGGCGGATTGCCGGCTGATCGATCGAACAGGCGCAGGAGCGATCCTGCGCCTGTTTTCTGTGTTCCCCAAAACATTTCTTTCTTGACACCTCCCCCGTATTGTGCTATTCTGTGGCGTTGGCAAAACGAAAAACGCACATACCGGGAGAGCGGAGCATGAAACTGACCGATCTATGGCAGAGCGCGGGGAAGCCGACCCTGTCCTTCGAGCTGTTTCCACCCCGATCGGAGAAGCAGGCCGGCAAGCTGCCCGGGGTGATCGACACACTGGCCGGACTGAAACCCGATTTCGTCTCGGTCACCTTCGGCGCCGGAGGATCCACCCGGGAGGGCTCCCTCCGGCTGGTGGAGTTCCTGGGCAAACAGAAAGGCCTGGAGGTGCTGGCCTATTTCGCCGGCTACGGGCTGGGTCCGGATGCGATCGCCGCTGTGCTGGATGACTATCGCTCCGCGGGCGTCGAGAACGTCCTGCTGGTCCGGGGTGATCCGCCGCAGGAGGGCGGGTTCGAGCCCCATCCTGAGAGTCCGGAGCATGCCTCCGACCTGGTGACCCTGGTGCGTCCGCGATACGATTTCTGTATCGGGGTGGCCGGGTATCCGGAGGGACACGTGGAGTCGTCCGGCCCCGAGGAGGACCTGGCCTATCTCAAGCTGAAAATGGATCAGGGGGCGCAGTTTGTCATCGCTAACTATTTCTACGATAATCAGTTCTTCTTTAACTTCGTCGACCGCTGCCGCCGGGCCGGTCTTCGGATGCCCATCCTGCCGGGGGTGATGCCGATCTACAGCCGCAAGATGTTGAAGATCCTGGCCGATCTGTGCGGGGCCACCATCACCGAGCAGGTGCACCAGGGGCTGGCCGGGGTCCCCGAGGATGACAACGAGGCCCTGCTCGATTTCGGCATCGAGTTCGCCGCCGATCAATGCCGGGAGTTGCTGGGGGCGGGCGTGCCGGGGATCCACATCTACACCATGGACCGCAGTAAATCGGCGGTGGGAATCGTGAACCGGCTGAGAGGTGAAGGGTTGCTGTGAGACCGGAGATGCTGGACATATCGGCCGTCGTCATCACCTACAACGAGGAGCGGAACATCCGCCGGTGCCTGGAGTCGCTCTCCTGGGCCCGGGAGATCGTGGTGGTCGATTCCGACAGCACCGATGCCACCGTCGAGATCGCCCGGGAATACACCGATCGGGTTCTCTCACATCCCTTCGAGGGATATGTCGGGCAGAAGAACTTCGCCCTGGATCAGGCCTCCGGGGAATGGGTCCTGTCGGTGGACGCCGATGAGGTGGTCACCCCCGAGCTGCTGGCCCGTATCCGGGAGGTATGGCCCGCACAGCGGGAGCATTACAACGGATTCACGGTCAACCGGCTGAGCCGCTTCTCGGGCAGATGGATGCGGCACTGCGGCTGGTATCCGGACCGCAAACTGCGGTTGTTTCGCCGATCCCGGGGCCGCTGGGAGGGCGACGATCTGCACGAGAAGGTCTGCCTGGACGGTCCGGTGATGGACCTGGGTGCCGATCTTTTACATTACACCTACGAGAATCTGTCCGAGAACATCAGAAAGATTCAGAGCTACTCGACAATCTTCGCCCGGGCGCAGCATGAACGAGGCCGGCGGGCCTCCCTGTGGGATCTGCTGGCCCGCCCGCCGGCCAAGTTCCTCAAGTCCTATCTGCTCAAGAGGGGTTTTCTGGACGGCCGTCACGGGCTGATTCTCTCGATGACTGCAACCTTCTATGTCTTTCTGAAGTACGCCAAACTGTGGGAACTGCAAAAGACGGCGGATGAACCGTAATCCGGAGTCACAACGGTCCAATAGGCCGGATCCCTTGCGGATGCTGCACATCAACAGCGCCCGTACCTGGCGGGGCGGCGAACAGCAGACCCTGTGGCTGTGCCGGGGTCTGCAGCACCGGGGCCACCGGGTGCTGCTGGCCTGCCCGCCGGCCAGCCCTTTGATGGAGAGGGCCCGCCAGGCGGGCCTGGTCGTCTGCCCGGTGAAGATGCGCGGGGAATGGGATCTGCAGGCCGCCCGGGAGCTGACCGGCATCATCGCCCGGGAGCGTATCACCCTGATCCACTTTCACACCGCTCACGCCCATACCCTGGGACTGCTGGCCGCACGGCGGGCCGGCGCGCCCCTTCGTTTCCTCACCCGCCGGGTCGATTTCCACATTCACGGCCATCTGTTGAACCGCTGGAAGTACGGGCCGGCCCTGACCGCCATCCTGGCCATCTCAGAAGGTATTCGACGCGTGCTGCTGGAAGACGGCCTTGCCCCGCAGCGGGTTATCACGGTGCCCAGCGGCATCGACCTGGATCGGCTTCGGGAGGCCGGCGATCCGGAGCCCCTGCGCCGTGAGTTGGGGGTTCCCCGGGAGGCTCTGGTGGTCGGGATGGTGGCCGCCCTGGCTCCGCACAAGGACCACCGGACTTTCCTGAAAGCGGCGGCCGCGGTCAAGAAGGTCCTTCCCGGCGTCCGTTTTCTGATCGTCGGCGAAGGCCAGCTGGAGGCTGAGCTGAGAGAGCTTAGCGAATCACTGGGGTTATCCCGGGAGGTGATCTTCACCGGTTTCCGGGAAGATGTTCTGGAGCTGACCGGGATGTTCGACATCTTCGTCCTGTCATCCTACCTGGAGGGCATGGGAACCTCGCTGCTCGACGCCATGGGGCTGGGCCGGCCGATCGTAGCCACCCGTGCCGGCGGGATCCCGGAGATCGTCCGGGAGGGACAGAACGGCCTGCTGGTCCCGGCCCGTCAGCCGGAACAGCTGGCCGAAGCGATCGTGAAACTGGGAAAGGATGAAGACCTGCGCCGCAGGATGGGCGCCCTGGGGAAGGAGCTGGTCAAGGACTTCTCCGTCCGACGGACCGTCGAGCGCACCGAGGCGGTCTATGGGCGTTTCGCCGCTCCTGAGACGTCCCGCCACCACCGCCACACCCACCACCCCGCATAACCCCCGCAGCTCGCTGCGATGATGTCGGAGCTGTCCGCATAGCGCCCGGCCACAAAGAGCTGCATTCCCTCCAGCAGGACCCCTGTCAGAAGACAGATCAGGACGGCGGACCATTTCCGGGAGGATCCTCGGATCTGTCCACTGCTCTGCTGGTGGCCTCCACCCAAACCGTTCCCCTGCAGGAGAAAGCCCAAGGGGATGAACCGGAGAATGCCGCCCAGGAAATCGAACAGGGCCAGGGCATTGGTCTTTCCGTAATAGCTGGCGAAGGGGACCAGGGCCGCGGCGATCGAACCGGGCAGGGCCTCGGGGCGGACAAACACGTAAGGATAGAGCGCGCCATGGACCAGGAAGAGGAGATAGTGAATGACAAACAGCCGGAGCACAACGGCGTGATCCCGGGATCCCGCCGAAGTCCCCGGCGGCGGCCCGTCTCCGGCCCGGACGGAGGGTTTCAGGAGCAGGAACCACAGGACGCCGTAGACCGAGCCGGCCAGGCCGGCCAGGATGTCCCGGGTGGAGGCCACCCGGGAACCGATGAAAACTTGCAGTATCTCCGCCAGGATGGTATATGCCGTGGCGCCGGTCAGGGCCGACAGAGCGGCCAGCAGGCGGCCGCCGCGGATGCGGTCGAAAGGTTTTCGGCGGCACAGGGCCAGGCCCAGGAGAAAGCTCAACCCGGCCAGCCAGAGGGCGTTGGAGAGCATCTTGGGGAGGGGAGTGGGGTCGGTGAAAGGGTTCAGACGAACAGCCTTGAGGCCGGTCTTGATGTGACCGATATCCAGGGAGATGTCGAAGGGGATGGTGGCGGAGAGGAACAGAACGGCGACGAAGGCGACCAGAAGGAGCAACTCCGGCGAGGGAATACGGCCTTGATCACTCCACTGCAAACGTCGTGAGCGCAGGATCCGCAGAAGCACCGCCAGCAGGAATGCTCCCAGAAGGCCGCCGAGGATGTTGGTCGCCAGGTCGGTGACCGAGGTGATCCGGGAGACGGAGAACAGCTGCAATATCTCCACCAGACCGCTGAGCAAGGCCGAGCCGAACAGGGTCAGGCTCAGGATGAGCGGCCAGGAGCGGTGTTTCCGTCTCTGAAGTGTCACCAGGCCGATCAGCACGCCCAGAGGAACGAATAAAAGAACGTTGCTGACCATATCGGGTATCGATTCTCTGGCGCCGTCGAGCCGCACCAGGGGAATCCAGCGGATGCGGCCGATATTCTGCTGCAGGACCTGAGGATCAGCGGTAAAGTCGTAGGGCAGCGTGGTGCCATAGAGAATGAACAGGATGAACAGGATCAAGAGGACGCTGCGGCTTTTAATGTGAGCGAACATACATGGTTCTCCTTGACGATGGGCACCATGCTGCTTTGCGGCGCTTTCTCAATGCTGGCGGCGAGCAGGTAGCATTCGCCCGGAATATAGTCATTCCGGCCTTTCTGTCAAGTAAGAATCCCGTTTTCCAGGAAAGAATCCCGTTTTTCTTCCGTTCGAGGAAAACCGGGATTTTTGTTTGCACGCTACTGCAAACATAATTTATCCTCGCCCCTCTTGTATGGCCATGTTTAATAACGTTTTAAAGAACACGAAAAACAAATGAAAACATTAACTGGAAAAAAGAGTGAAAAAAAGCTTGACAGAAGGTTCATGTTGGGGTTAAAATGGTCGTCGAAAGATCTGTAAGACACATTTGTGAGGGAAAAAGAGAGTTCACTGCAAATGAAAAACCAACTCACCCCCGATCTGGTCAAAAATACGGTCCGGGAGGCGCTCAGACAGATGGGTATGCAGGTGGCGACTGCAAGTGTTGCCGGAGCGACGGGTGGAAAGCCGCAGACAGAGCCGGGATCGGCGAATGGAAGCAACACCATCGCCATCGGAAGCGATCATGGCGGCTACGAGCTGAAGGAAGATCTCAAGAACTATCTCCGGGAGATGGGGAAAGAGATCATCGACTGCGGCACCTCCGGAACAGAAGCGGTCGATTACCCGGTCTTTGCAGAGAAGGTCGCGGCCATGGTCAGCTCCGGGAAGGCCTCCCGGGGCATCATGGTCGATGGCGCCGGTATCGGGTCCTGTGTGGCGGCCAACAAGGTTCCCGGCGTCCGGGCCGCCCTGTGCTATGACCTGTCCACGGCCAGAAACAGCCGGGAGCACAACGACACCAACCTGCTCACCCTGGGGGGGAAGCTGGTGGGGCCGGGGTTGGCCCGGGATATCGTCAGCACCTGGCTGCAGACCGACTGTACCGAGGATCGTCATCTGCGGCGGGTCTCCCAGATCATGGAGGTGGAAAGGAAATACTGTCCCTCCGGCGCAGCGGGGGCTTCCACGGCTCCGGCCACTCCCGAGGCCCGTTCGACCGAAGAGAACATCGACGATGTGGTCGAGAAAATCGTCCAGAAGATCGAGTCGAGCGTGACGCCTGAGAACCTGGCCAGCACTTTGGAGGCGGCCTGTGATCCCTGTCATGGGTGCGGGCAGTGCGTTGAGAAACGGGCCGATCAGGTCCAGCGGATCATCGCCATGGGGGCCGGCCGGGTCAGCGCGGCGCCGGGCGTCCATGACATTCCGGCCCAGCTGGCCCAATTCATCGATCACACGCTGCTCAAACCGGACGCCTCCCGGGAACAGATCGAGACACTCTGTCAGGAGGCCCGGGAGTATAGATTCGCCACCGTCTGCGTCAATCCCACCTGGGTGAAGACCTGTCGCGACCTGTTGCAGGACAGCCCGGTCCGGGTGTGCGCCGTGGTGGGATTTCCTCTGGGGGCCAACATTCCAGAGCTCAAGGGTTTCGAAGCCCGCCAGGCCATTCGTGACGGGGCCCGGGAGATCGACATGGTGATCAATATCGGAGCCCTGAAGAGCGGAGATCAGGATCTGGTCCGCAGGGACATCGCCGCCGTCACCGAGGCCTGCCGGGATGGGAGCGCCACCAGTAAGGTGATCATCGAGGCGGCCGCGTTGACCGACGAGGAGAAAGTCCTGGCCTGCCAGCTGGCCCGCCAGGCCAAGGCCGATTTCGTCAAAACCTCGACCGGGTTCGGCCCCGGAGGAGCCACCGACCACGATGTCGCCCTGATGAAAGAGGCTGTTCAGTGTCAGCTGGAGGTCAAGGCGGCCGGGGGGATCCGCACCCTGGCCGATACCCGGAAGATGCTTCAGGCCGGGGCCACCCGCATCGGGGCCAGCGCCGGGGTGAAGATTGTCCAGGAGGCCGAGACGCTGGTGGCCACGGGTTGAGAACAGAAAAAATTTGACCGAAGGGGGAACCGACAGTGGTTGATCTGCGATCGTATGTGTTTCTGGACAGCCTGCAGCCTCAGTATGCCGCTTTTATGGGCACGGTGGCTCAGGGGTTCCTGCCCATCGCCGACATGGCCTCCCTGTGGATCGAGATCTCGCCGGGCATCGAGATCAACCGGATCACCGATATCGCCCTGAAATCCACCCGGGTGACTCCGGGCATGCAGATCGTCGAGCGGCTTTACGGACTGCTGGAGATCCACTCCGATTCCCAGGCCGATGTCCGTCAGGCCGGGGGGGCGGTCCTGGAGGCTCTGGAGCTGAAAGAGGATGACCGCTGGAAGCCGAGGATCCTGTCCAGCCAGGTCATCCGCCGGCTGGACGACCATCAGGCCCAGCTGATCAACCGCATGCGCCACGGGAACATGATCATCCCGGGCCAGACGCTTTACGTCATGGAGGTGCAGCCGGCGGCCTATGCCTCCCTGGCCGCCAACGAGGCAGAGAAGGCGGCCGACATCAATATCCTGGAGGTCCGCGCCTTCGGCAGCTTCGGCCGGATCTATCTCGGCGGGGAGGAACGAGATATCGACGTCGGGTATCGGGCGGCGGTGAGCAGCATCGAGGCCGTCACCGGCGTGGATAAGACCGCACAGGGAGGGAAGTCCGGCAAGAACGAATAGTGTATTGAACGGGAACAAGTTCGAATCGATCGTTGGTTGATCGTCAAGGAACGAACACTTCTTCTGGAGGAGGAAATCGGTGACCGAAGCGTTGGGAATGATCGAGTGCCGCGGGTTTGCCGCCATGGTCGAGGCCTCCGATGCCATGGTCAAGGCGGCCAAGGTGGAGCTGGTCAGCTATGAGAAGACCGGGGGCGGCTATGTCACCGCCATCATCCGCGGCGATGTGGCCGCGGTGAAGGCGGCTCTGGATGCCGGCCGGGCCGGTGCCACCAAGGTTGGAGAGGTGGTCTCGGTCCACGTCATCGCCCGCCCGCACACCAACATCGATATCGTTCTGCCGCTGGGCCGCAAGGAACAGGCCCTGGCGCAGCGCAAGACCCGTAAGACGAGCGAGTAATCGCTCACAGGGGGCTCCCGGGGGGACGGGGCGTATTCCGTCCCCCCGGGCACGGCGATCGTGACAGCCGTCCATTCTGGCCGTCAACCATCGAGGTGAAGGGATGCTTCTGGCCAAGGTGGTGGGCACGCTGGTGTCCACCCGAAAAGAGCAGACTCTGGAGAATCTGAAGTTCCTGGTTCTCAAGCAGATCGATACCGATCAGAAGGAAACGGGCGCCTACGTGATCGCCGCCGATGCCGTCGGGGCCGGCGTGGGAGAGATCGTCCTCTACGCCACCGGGAGCTCGGCCCGCCAGACGGTGATGACCGACCGGCGGCCCTGCGATGCGGTGGTCATGGCCATCGTCGATCTGTGGGAGATCGATGAGGAGCTCAAGTTCCATAAATACGGCCATGCGTAAGCGGGCCGCTTTTCCATCGGGTATCGGCGAGGATGAAAGCGGGAGTGAGCTGAGGTGCGTTTTACCGAGGACCAGATCGATTTGATCGCCCGGCGGGTCACCGAGCGGCTGGCCGGAAAGACGCAGGGGCTCGCGCCCCCGGAGGCCGATGGGCCGCCCGGCGGGTCCGGTGAGGGCGTCTTCGAGGACATCGACGGGGCCGTTGCAGCCGCCTTCGTCGCTCAGCAGCGGCTGGCCGGCATGGGACTGGGGGCCCGGGAGAAAATCATCGCCGGGATGCGCCGGATGCTCCGGGAACATGTCGAGGAGCTGGCCCGGTCGGCTCTCAACGAAACCGGGCTGGGCCGGCTGGAGGATAAGCTGGTCAAGAACCGGCTGGTCATCGACAAGACCCCCGGCACCGAGGATCTTCGGCCTGCGGCGGTCAGCGGCGATCGCGGGCTGTCCCTGGTGGAACCGGCGCCCTACGGAGTGATCGGCGCCATCACCCCGATCACCAACCCCACCTCGACCATCATCTGTAACAGCATCGGCATGGTCGCCGCCGGCAACTCGGTGGTCTACAACGTTCATCCCGGCGCCCGGCGGTGCTCCATCTACAACGTGCAGCTGCTCAACCGGGCCATCACCGCCGCCGGAGGGCCGGCCAACGTCATCACCACGGTCAGCGAGCCGACGATCGAAAGCGCCCAGGAGCTGATGCAGCATCCCCGGATCCGGCTGCTGGTGGTCACCGGCGGCGAGGGGGTGGTCAGGGTGGCCATGCGCAGCGGCAAGCGGGCTATCTGCGCCGGGCCGGGTAATCCGCCGGCGGTGGTCGATGAGACCGCCGACCTGGACCGGGCCGCCCGTGATATCGTCCTGGGGGCCTCGTTCGACAACAATATCGTCTGTGTGCTGGAAAAAGAGATCATCGCCGTGGATGCCATCGCCGATCAGCTCAAGGCCAGCCTGTGCCGCAGCGGATGTGTGGAGATTCCCGGACACCAGCTGGGCCAGCTGGAGAAAGTCATCTTTGAGGAGGTTCGCGGTCCGGGAAAGCCCGGGGTGATCAACAAGAAGTATATCGGCCAGTGCGCCGATGTCATCCTCCGGGAGATCGGCATCCGGGTGGGCAAGGAAATCCGCCTGGGCATCGTCGAGGTGGACCGGGACCATCCCCTGGTGCTCACCGAGCAGATGATGCCCATCCTGCCGCTGGTCCGGGTGTCCAGCGCCGACGAGGGTATCGATCTGGCCGTCCGGGTGGAGCACGGCTTCGGGCACACGGCCACCATGCATTCCAGGAACATCGACCATCTCAGCCGTATGGCCCGGGAGATCAACACCAGTATCTTCGTCAAGAACGGGCCGTCGGTGGCCGGTCTGGGATATGGCGGGGAGGGATACACCTCCTTCTCCATCGCCAGCCCCACCGGTGAGGGATTGACCTCGGCCAGGCACTTCTCACGGGACCGGCGCTGCGTGCTGGTCGATCATTTCAGGATCGTCTAACGGAAACTCTGGGGATACGCTCATGGGACCGGCCATCGCCCTGATCGAGTTCGATTCCATCGCCACCGGCATCCGCGCCGGGGACGCCATGGTCAAGCGCGCCCCGATCACCTTCCTGCGGGCCGGGACGGTCCAGAAGGGCCGCTACCTGGTGCTCATCGGCGGCGATACCGCCTCGGTGGAAGAATCACTGGAGGCAGGACTGGCGGTCGGCGGCCAGGCTGTGGTCGACAGGGTCTATCTGCCGTACGTGCATGAGACCGTCTTCGCGGCCATCCAGGGCGGCCGGCAGACCGGCGAGTACGATACCCTGGGCGTTCTGGAGACCACCACGGTAGCCTCGGTGATCCAGGCCGCCGACGCAGCCGTCAAGGGGGCCGAGGTGGTCCTGCTGGAGATCCGGCTGGCCAACGGCATGGCCGGGAAGGGCCTGGCCCTGGTCACCGGCGAGGTGGCCGATGTCGAGGCGGCCGTCTCCATCGGCACCGCGGCCGTCCAGGGCCAGGGGGTCCAGGTTCAGAGCAGCGTGATCCCCTCGCTGCACCGCGAGATGGCCGGCGGCATCGCCGCCGACACGCGGTTTGAGAAACACGAGCGGCCCAGAGCCTGACCGGGAGAGGGACAGTGAAACTCGGCAGAGTGATCGGCACGGTGGTGGCCTCGGTGAAATACCAGGGCCTGGAGGGCGTCAAGCTGCTGGTCATCCAGCCGCTGGACAAGAACCTGAAGCCCATGGATCAGCACCGGGTGGCGGCTGACGGCACGGCCATGGCCGGCCCCGGCGAGCTGATCTACTACGAGGAAAGCCGCGAGGCCGCCCTGGCCTGTCCGGTCAAATTCGTTCCGGTGGACACGGCCATCGTCGGATTGGTCGACGAGCTGATGGTCCAGGGCCGGGAGGTGTGGTCCAAGGGGAAGGAATAGCCATGTTCCTCGGCAAGGTGGTCGGCACCCTGGTGTCGGAGATCAATGATGTCGTTTATGAGAACCGTAAGCTCCTGGTGCTGGACCGCCTGAGACCGGAGGGTGATCCCGACGGCTCCTATGTGCTGGCCGTGGACAGTGTCGACGCCGGGATCGGGCAGGTGGTCCTGGTCCTGGACGAGGGCAACGGCGCCCGCCAGGTGGTGGGGGCGCCCAACGGGGCCATCCGGACCCTTATCGTGGGCATCGTCGATGAGATCCACCTGGAAAACCGCGAGCCCTGGTACCCGCAAAAGGATGAATCATAAGGGCCCGGCCGAGCCCGTTTTTACAGAGATCCGGCATGAAGTCAGAATCTGAACATCGCCAACAGATGGTGGCCGTCGGGGAGAAGATGTATCAGCGCGGCTACGTGGCCGCCACCGACGGCAATATCAGCGTCCTGCTGGATGGCGAGCGGATGCTGATCACCCCCTCGGGCGTCTGCCTGGGCGAGATGGGGCCGGAGGATCTGGTCATCGTCGATCGCCAGGGCCGGCCGGCCGGAACCGCTCAGGGGTCAGAAGATGCTTCTCAACGGCCCTCCTCCGAGCTGCCCATGCATCTGGAGGTGTACGGGCAGCGCCCGGACGTGGGCGCGGTCATCCATGCCCATCCGCCGCTGGCCACCGCCTTCACCGTGGCCGGCATCTCCCTGGCCCAGTGCGTCATTCCCGAGGTGGTCCTGACCATGGGGACCATCCCCACGACCCAATATGCCACCCCTTCGACCGAGAAAGGGCGGGAGGCGGTCCGCGAGCTGATCCGGACACACGACGCCCTCATCCTCGACCGTCACGGCACCCTGACGGTGGGACCGGATCTGACCGGCGCCTACCGCAAGCTGGAGAAGGTCGAGCATGCCGCCCAGGTGACCCTGGCGGCCCGCCAGCTGGGCAATATCCGCACCCTGCCGCCGGAGGAGGTCCGGCGTCTGGAGGCCATGCGGTCCCAGCTGGGACTGGGCGAGAACGTGGCCACCTGCAGCCAGTGCGGCACCTGCGGGCGGGAGAACGGCGGCAGCGGCTTGGAAGCGACCGGTGAGTTGGATGAGGGGGTGGTCGATGTGGTGACGGAGGAAATATTGAAGGTCTTGGGGGATCTGGGCATGCAATGGTGAGTGATGAGGGGTTGTCTCTCTTCATTTCAAATTAAAGTGTTCCTCCCTTCCCTTCCTCCACACGGTGTGCGTTTAATTTGTTGGTGGAGGGGGCGAGAAATTTGAAATTCAGAGAGACAACCCCTCATTTTCCTTGATGAACAGAAGAAAAGGGGAGCGGGAAATTTTGAATAAAGATAGATCCCTCTCGTTTTCCCTTGATGAACGAAGATGAGAGGTTGTTTATTTTCGTTTCAAATTTCCCGACCGTGCCAGCATGAAAACAAGCACAACGGGAGGGGAGTGGTTGAGTGGCGCGCTTTAATTTGAAATAAAAATAAGCAACCACCCATCATAAAAAGAGCCCTCCGAACGATCCGGAGGGCTCTTCGCGGTTGGTGCTGACCCCGGTGCTGAATCTCTTAGCCCTGTCCTCTCCCCTGTCCTCCGCCGGGCGCGGATTTCAGCGAGATGAGGATGGCCCCCATGCCGGCCAGGACGACGAACAGCTGGATCAGGAATCCCAGAATGGGGATGAAGCTCAGCGCCCGGAGGATGAGCAGCCCCAGGATCAGACCGCCGATCAGGCGTCCGGTGCGCCGTTCTTTGAAAGCGCCGACCATCAGACCGCCCACGGACAGGCCGACCACGATAGAGGCCAGGTACCAGATAATCAGCGAGAAACAGATCAGCATGATGGCCAGTGGCAGGCCGATAACGGTGAAGGGCAAGATCAGGGAAGCGATGATGGCGCAGCAGGTGAAGACGATCCCGATTCCCAGGCTCTTCCAGATATGGCCCGAGAAGGAGGCGGCCGCGGCGACCGAAAATCTCCGGAACAGGCCCAGCAGGATCAGGCCGACGATGATCTGGCCGACGAAAAAGGCCACCTTGAGAAAGACCCAGATGGCGCCCATGCCGGCCAGAAACTCCTCTATCGTCTCTTTCTCCTCCGCCTCCACCTCGACCTCGCGGCGTTCGATCGGTCCCTCCACCCGGGCGCCCTCCTGTATCTCGATCTCCTGCGGGCTGCTGTATACCAGGCCGCCGCTGATGACGCATCCGGGCAGCAGCACGATGGTGGCGGCCTTGAGATCGGCGTTGCCGTCCACCGGACCGGAGATTTTGATCGATGACGCCTCGATGGCCAGATTGCCGCCGACGTGTCCGTGGGCCTCGGCGCGACCGCAGCTGGCCCGCAGATTCCCGTCCACGTCGCCCTGAAAATAGGCCTCAGAGCACCACACCCGGGCCTCTCCCCCTATCCGGCCGCTGCTGCCTAGGGTGAACCGCTCGCAGAAAACGATGGCGTCGTCGCCCACCGGTCCCCGCACGTCCACGTATCGGCCGCCTGCCCGGAAGTCGTCGCCCACCTGGCCGGTCAGGTCGATCGTCTCGGCGCCGCCCTGCAGATCGTAATTGATCACCCCGGTGATCACCAGACTCTTGCAGAAGGCGATGACGTCCGCATCGACATATCCATCGACCGAGATGGTCGAGGCGAACAGGGCCATATCCTCCGACAGGGATTCCTCCTGGGAGACGAACACATCCTCTCCGGCCCGGACCAGCATGGCCTCTGAGCGGTGACCGGTCATCATCACCAGGGCCAGAGGCAGCAGCAGAACAGCGATAGATCGGTGGATTTTCATGGTCTCTTTCCCCTCCCTTGAGCGGTTTTGGTCCCTCTCGATCACGGACGGACCGGAGATGTAGCTGATGACTCTTCTGCCGGCCAAAGAATACGACAGGAATGGTCTTATGTCAATCAAAATCCACCGACCGCTTTTTCCTTGATATCGGTCAGGTGATGGCCTATGTTATGTCTAATGCATTATACGAACAGAGGGCTTTCTGGTTGCCCGGAGAGTGTCTATGCCCAGATTCATCGCCGATTTTCACATCCATTCCAAATATAGCCGCGCCACCAGCGGTGAGATGGATGTCGAACATCTCAGCCGGTATGCCGAGATCAAGGGGATCACCCTGATGGGCACCGGCGACTTCACCCATCCGTTCTACCTGGCGGAGCTGAAGGAACAGCTCAAGCCACTGGGCAACGGTCTATTCATTAAAGAAAACACCCACTTCATTCTCACCGCCGAGGTGTGCAATAATTTCTACGCCGGGGGCTCCGGGAAACGGATGCACACACTCATTTTTGCCCCCGGGTTCGAGGCGGTCGAGAGGATCAACGCTCGCCTGCAGGGCTATGGAAAGCTGGGCTCGGACGGACGACCGCAGCTCAAGCTGAGTGCCCGGGATCTGCTCAGGATGGTCCTGGATGTTGATGAGCGCTGCATGGTCATCCCGGCACATATCTGGACGCCCTGGTTTTCCATACTGGGCGCCAATGCCGGGTTCGACAGCGCCGAGGAATGCTTCGGGGATCTCATCGACCATATCTACGCCGTGGAGACCGGATTGTCCTCCGATCCGCCGATGAACTGGCGGCTCAGCGCCCTGGACCGTTTCTGTCTGCTGTCCAACTCGGACGCCCACTCGCCGGCCAAGATCGGCCGGGAGGCCAATGTGTTCGAGACCGAGCTGGACTATGACGCCATCATGGCCGCCATCAAGAACCGGGATAACGGCAAGTTCTTGAAAACGATCGAGTTTTTTCCCCAGGAGGGGAAATATCATTACGATGGGCACCGCAAGTGCGATGTGGTCCTCTCGCCCCGGGAATCGATGAGCCAGCAGGACCGCTGCCCTCAATGCGGTCAGCGGCTGACCATCGGGGTGATGCACCGGGTCGAGGAGCTGGCCGACCGGCCGGAGGGGTACGTCCCCCCCGGGGCCATTCCCTGCACGCACCTGGTTCCGCTGGCCGAGATCATCGCCGAAGCCGTCGGGAAGGGCGTCGATACGGTGACCGTACGGTCCACCTACGATCATCTGATACAGCGCTTTGGACCGGAATTTCAGATCCTCATGGATCTACCCGAGGATCAGCTTCGAGCCGATCTTCCGGAGCGGATCGGAGAGGGCATTCTGAGGATGCGAAAGGGCCAACTCCACATCGAGCCCGGTTTCGACGGCGTCTTCGGACAGGTGCGCATCTTCGGGGAGGAAGGCGAAGGCGAGGCGCAGGAACAACTGGGCCTGTTCTGACCGGCCGCTGTTCATGGCGGCCTGAGAGGCGGTTCTCTTGAAAACCGTTCTCCGCCGATCGTGGCCGCCGCCGAGGAAATTCCTGCCGGCGAGAGCCCCGGGCGCCGTGGTTGCGTTGGGGGCATTCTCTTGGAGGTTTGGAGTTTATGCTGGTCGATTATCATATTCATACCGCGCTCTGCGGTCATGCCGTCGGGGAGATGGAAGAGTATGTCCGGACGGCCGTGGAGAAGGATCTGGAGGAGATGGGTTTCAACGATCACGCCCCCACCTTTCACGTGCAGGACCCTCAGCTGGCCATGGCCGCCGACCAGCTTCCTCTCTATGTCGAACAGGTCCGGGCGCTTCAGAAACGATACTCCCGGCCGCGCATCCGCCTGGGCGTGGAGGCCGATTTCGTCCCCGGACACGAGGAGGATCTGCGCCGGCTTCTGGACCGGTATGAGTTCGACTACGTCTACGGTTCGGTGCACATCATCAGAGACTGGCGATTCGACGATACCCGCCTGTATCCCGATCATTATCAGGGCCGCGAGGCCGCGCAGGCCCATCGGGACTATTTCCAGCTCGTCCAGCGCTCGGCCCGCAGCGGCCTGTTCGATGTCATGGGTCACATGGACTTGATCAAGAAGTTCAATCACTGGACCCAGCCAAAGATCGACGAGCTGCTGGAACAAACGGTCCAGGCCATCGCCGAGGCGGACGTCTGCGTGGAGGTGAACACCTCGGGCCTGCGCAAGCCCTGCCGGGAGATCTATCCCAGCGAGGAGATCCTGAGACTGTGCCGCCGGTATGACGTGCCGGTCACCCTGGGATCGGACGCCCATCATCCCCGGGAGGTGGGCATGGATTTCGACCGGGCCGTGGATCTGGTTAAGAGAGTGGGATATACGCAGATTGCCACCTATCAGGGACGGCGCCGGACGATGGTGGATCTGGCCTGAGGCGCCGGCGAGAGTGTCGGGCTCCTGAAGGCGGCGGAGAGCGCGCCGGTCCGGTGAAGATCCCGGAAGAAGCAAGCCATGTCGATCCTGCGCCGGAACAAGACGATCCGAATGATCCTCGAGGCGGCCAAATGGGTCCTGGTCGCCTGGCTGCTCTATCCCCTGCGGCGCCGGATGCACCTGCCGATCGACTTCACCCGCAGCGCTCTGGGTATTCTTCTGTTCATCGTCTTCGCCGGCAAGATGTTCTACGACAGCGTCGTCTGGGCGCAGGTCACCGGCCGCTCACGGGACGGCTGGCAGGATCTGCTCAGTCTGGCGGCCATGGTTCTGATCATCGGCATGCTGCTGGCGGTGACCTTTTTTTTCATCGGGATCTATATCGTTCATTTCACCCAGCGGAACATCCAGGTGGAACCGGAAATGTAGGCGCCGGACCGGGCCGTTTCGGCCGCGGAGAGAGATATCATGGAGATGAGAATCGTCACTTTGGGCACCGGCGGGGCCATTCCCACCACACGGCGGTCCCTGCCGGCCACCGTCCTGATTCGAGAGGGCGAGATGCTGCTGTTCGACTGCGGCGAGGGCACCCAGCTGCAGATGCGCCGGGCCCGCGTGGGATACGGACGCCTGACCAAGATCTTTATCTCCCATCTGCACGGGGATCATCTGGCCGGGCTCCCCGGCCTGCTGATGACCATGTCTCTGCTCTCCAGGGACAAGCCGCTGACCATCTTCGGCCCCCCCGGCCTGGAGCAGTTCGTCCGGGTGGCCCGGAAGACCTTCCGGTTCCATCACCAGTACGGACTGACGGTGCAGGAGAGCGAGGGCGGGCTGGTGCATCAGGGAGAAGGCTACCAGGTCACGGCCAGCCCCATGGATCACAGCATCTTCGCCCTGGGCTATGCGTTCATCGAGGAAGACCGGCCGGGAGAATTCAACCTTCAGCGGGCCGGGGAGCTGGGTGTTCCGGAGGGTCCCCTGTTCGGAAAGCTGCAGCGGGGCCGGGAGGTGACTCTGGCGGATGGACGGGTGATCGAACCCAAGGAGGTCCTCGGCCCGCCGCGTCCGGGCCGAAAGTTCGTCCACGCCCTGGACACGCGGCCCTGCCAGGCGGTGATCCAGCTGGCCCGGGGAGCCGATGTGCTGGTCCACGACGGCATGTTCGCCCAGGAGCTGGCCGAGGATGCACGCCAGATGGGCCATTCCACGGCGGCCGGCGCGGCCCGCGACGCCAAAGAGGCCGGCGTCCGGCTGCTGCTTCTCAGTCATATCAGTCAGCGATACCGCAGCGCCAGGGTGCTCCTGGAAGAAGCCCGGGCCGTCTTTCCCAACACCCGCGTAGCCCGGGATCTGATGAGTCTGGGAATCTCCATGCACCGCTGATCAGGCCGATATCCAATAGCGGAGGTCGTGTTCATGAACATCAAGCCGCTGGCCTTCGAGAGCCTGGGAACCCGCGGCATGGCCACCTCGGTGGTGACCCGTGACTGCATCCTGCTGATCGACCCGGGCGTCGATCTGGCCTCCCGGCGGTTCGGTCTGCCACCCCATCCCATAGAGGTGGAGCGGAAAAAGGACCACTGGGCCAAGATCAAGGATTACGCCGAACATTCCGATATCATCATCCTGACCCACTATCACTTCGACCACTTCAATCCCGAGGAACCCCGGATCTTCAAAGGGAAAACGGTGATTCTCAAGGATCCCCGGGAGCACATGAACCGCAATCAGATAGCCCGGGCGGAGAAGTTTCTCCGGCGGATCAAGGGGCTGCCCCGGGAACTGCTCATCGCCGATGGCAAGACCTACTCCTTCGGCGACACCCGGCTGCAGTTCTCCCCGGCCGTGCCGCATGGTCCGGGAAAGAACCGGGGGACGGTGGTGGAGGTCTCCATCCGTGAGGACGGCACCTTCGTGCATACCTCCGATGTGCAGGGGCCGGTCGAGGAATCGCAGGTCCGTTTCCTGCTCGACCAGGACCCGGAGGTGATCTTCTGCGACGGGCCGTCCACTTATCTGCTGGGGAAGAAGGTCGATATGAGGAGCTTTCGGCAAGCCCTGAGCTGTCTGAAGGAGATTTTGTCCGGAACAGGGGTCCGCAAGCTGATCCTGGACCATCATCTGCCGCGGGATTGGCGGTGGAAGGAACGGTTGCGGGGGATCTTTCAGGAGGCCGCCGCCAGGAACGTGGAGCTGCTCACGGCGGCGGGTTTTGCCGGCATGAAGGACGATTTGCTGGAGGCGCGCCGGAGGCAATTGTACGGCCGGTGAACGGCCGCTCGGCAGATACAGGCGCATAAAGATCCGGCGCCCTCGGTAGAGCGCCGGCGAGAAAGACTGGTGAACGGGGTACTATCGGCGGCCCGCTGGAGAACGCGGCCGCCGTTTTCATGCACTCACCCGCCGGAGGCCAGATGATAGCTGAGAGCCTCCAGCTCGATGGCGATATTGACGTTGCGGATCACCACCCCGACCGGCGCCCTCAGGCTGACCGGAGCGAAATTCAGGATCATCTTCAAGCCTGACCGGACCAGCAGGTCAACCACCGATTGGGCGGCGTCCTGGGGCACGGTTACGATGGCCATCTCGATATCGAGTTTCTTGACCACCTCGGGCAGGGTGCGAATGTCCCGGATGATCACATTCCTCCTCTTCTTTCCGATCTTTTCCGGGTCGTTGTCGAAGGCGGCCACGATGTGAAATCCCTGCGCCTTGAACTCACGATAGGCAAGCAGAGACACCCCCAGATAGCCGACCCCCACCAGCGCCACATTCCAGGTTCGATACAGCCCTAAAATGCGAGAGATGGCCTCCTTGAGCTCGGCCACCGGATATCCCTGGCCCCGGGTACCGAATTGCCCGAAACAGGACAGATCCTTTCTCACCTGGGCCGGCGAGATGCCGTCGCGGCGGGCCAGCGCTTTGGAGGAGACCATGGCCACACCCTGCGTCTCTAAGTGGACCAGCGAGCGGTAGTATCGGGACAGCCGGGTGACCGTGGCGTCGGAAGCTTTCTTGTTCTTCATGTCCATAACAGTCAATGCATTATGGGCTTGTGAACACTTTCACATAGCCGTAGAAAATATACCATCTCGCCGGGTGAATGTCAAGGAATTTTTCAGGAAGGATGTTACAGCAGGCGAACCAGGATGATGGCCGCCATGGCGATGGCGCAGGAAAGGTTCATGGCCGTGCCCAGAATGCGGCCCACGAAGGCGCCGGTGCCGGCCCGGGCGGCCCGGGATTGGTCGGACCGATGGATCATCTCCAGGATGAAAGCGCCCAGGAAAGCTCCGGCCAGCGCGCCCAGGACCGTGCCCACCACCGGCAGCAGGGCCGATCCCCAGGCGGCGCCGAGGATGCCGCCGATCAAAGTGCCTACGACGCCCCACCGTGAGGCGCCGAATCTGAGGGTGGTAAACGTTCCCAGGAGGAATTCGAACAGCTCGGAGAGCACCGCCAGGCCCAGCAGAATGAGCAGGACCGGCCAGGTGATGGCGCCCCGGAACCCGGTGATCAGGCCGTAGACCAGGGCGTCGGCGAAGATGACAAACGTCCCCGGGAAGCCGAGAGGAATCACCGCAATCCCGAGGACGAGGAAGAGGAAAAAGAAAATCAGTCCGATGACCTGTCCGATAGTCTCGAACATGTCAACAGCTTATTTTTTCCTGGCCAGCAGGCGGCTGTGCCATTCCAGCAGCACCGGGCTGGCCACGAAGATGGAGGAATAGGTTCCTACGATGACGCCGACCATCAGGGCGAAGGCGAAATCCCGGATGACCTCGCCCCCCAGGACGAACAGGCAGATGACCACTACCAGGGTGGTCAGGGAGGTGATGATCGTCCGGCTGAGGGTCTGATTGATGCTGGCGTTGATGATATCGCCGTAGCTCTTCCCCCGCATGATGCCCAGATCCTCCCGGATGCGGTCGAAGACCACGATGGTGTCATTCAGGGAATACCCCACAATGGTCAGCAGGGCGGCCACGATGGCCAGGGAGATCTCTTTGTTCAGCACCGAGAAGATACCCAGGGTGATGAGCACGTCATGGAACAGGGCGGCGATGGCGCCTACCGCGAATTTGAACTCGAAACGCCAGGAGATGTAGATGAGAATGCCCAGCATGGCATAGAGAATGGCCCACACGGCCTTGCCGCGCAGCTCCTCCCCGATCTTGGGTCCCACCTTCTCCTCCCGGCGAACCTGGAAGGCATTGTCGGGAAAGTCTTTGGTGAAGGCCGCTTTGATCTCGTCGCCCACCGTGGTGCCCATCTCCTGCTTCTTCACCCGGATGAGAAACTCCCTGCCCTGGGCGAACTTCTGGATCTCGGCGTCTCCCCAGCCGATCTTCTCCAGAGAATCGCGAATCTGCTGAACGGAGAGATCCTTCTCGAACTGGATCTGCAGAAGCGTTCCGCCGGCGAAGTCGATGCTCAGCGACGGGCCCCCGTGAGCGATCAGGGAGATCAGGCCGATGCCGATGAGGATGGCGGAGATGATGAAGGCCACCTTACGCTTGGCCACAAAATCGATCTGTGTGTTGGTCAGAATTTGCACGTTCTCTCACCTGTGGAATGAATGAAGGATGCCTGCTGGTGCGACGATGTCTTCGCGACAGGATGTTCTCGATGGCTAGATGCTGATCCTGGCCTGGGGCCGAGGTTCATACAGAAAATGAAAGATCATCCGGGTGATGACGATGGCCGTAAACATGCTGGCCACGATGCCGATCGACAGGGTTACGGCGAAGCCCTTGATCGGCCCGGTGCCGAACTGGTAGAGCACCACAGCCGTGATCAGGGTGGTCACGTTGGCGTCCAGAATGGTCCGGAAGGCCCGCGAATAACCGCTGTCGATAGAGGCCAGAACCGTTTTGCCGGCCCGCAGCTCCTCGCGGATGCGTTCGAAGATGAGCACGTTGGCGTCCACCGACATACCGATGGTCAGGATGATGCCGGCGATACCCGGCAGGGTCAGGGTGGCTCCCAGCCCGGCCAGCACGGACATGACGAAGAAAATGTTCAGCACCAGGGCCAGATCGGCGATCAGGCCGGCGAATTTATAATAGATGACCATGAACAGGGCCACGATGGCCAGACCGATGAGAGCAGCCCGCACGCCCATGTGGATGGAGTCGGCGCCCAGAGAGGGTCCCACGGTGCGCTCTTCGATGATTTCCACCGGCGCCGGCAGCGCGCCGGCCCGCAGGACGATGGCCAGATCCCGGGCCTCGTTCATGTCGAAACCGCCGGTGATCCGGGCCTGACCGGTGGGGATCTTCTCCTCGATGACCGGGGCACTGAAGACGTTGTGGTCCAGCACGATGGCCAGCCGTTTGCCGATATTGGCGGCGCTGGTCCGGGCCATGGCCCGGGCGCCTTCCTTGTTCAGCTCCAGCGTCACGTAGGGCTTGTTGGCCGTCTTCAGGTCCATGCCCTGGCCGATCTCCACGCGGGCGTTTTTCAGCGTCTTGCCGGTGAACTCGGCCTTCTTTTTGAGCAGGTACAGGCGGCGAAATTCCTGATCCTGTATGATTTCCACATCGCTGGACCAGGCCAGCTGGGCATCGCCCGGGATCTGCGCCTGGACGACCGGTTTGTCCATCATCGCATCGACCCGGGCGTAGTCATCGGGCCGGACGAAATAATCGGTCGGCAGCTCCCCCTCACGGCCCATGCCCAACAGGCGGGCGGAGAAGGGCTTCTCGGCCAGCAGATCCTCCTGGGGGGTTTCCGCCTCGGGGGTCAGCTCGTCCTCGAACAGGTCCGGCGTCTCCTCGGCCGGTTCTTCTTCGGGCGTGGTCTCGGCGGCTTCCGCCGGCGTCTCCTGGCCTTCTTCAATATCTCCGGCCTTGACCAGGGCGGCGTCGATCTTGGTCAGCACCGAGTGGAAGATATCCGGATCCTGAACGATCTTGAACTCCAGCAGGGCGGTGCGGCCGATAAGCTTCTTGGCCCGGGCCTCGTCCTGGATGCCGGGCAGCTCGACGATGATCCGGTCGCTGCCCTGCTTCTGAATGACCGGCTCGGCCACGCCGAACTCGTCCACCCGGTTGCGCAGGATCTCCAGAGCCCGGTCGAGGGCGTCCTCGGCCTCCTCGTCGGTCAGGTTCTCCCGGTCCACCTCCATGACCACGTGCATGCCGCCCTTGAGGTCCAGCCCCAGCTTGATGGCCTTCTTCTCCAGACCATAGAGGGCCTCGGGCTCCATCTGATCGCGGGCCTCGGCCGATAACATGCCCAGCCGGATAGTGGGATACAGGTACCAGGCCGCCAGCAGCAGGGCCAGCACCACGATGACGATTCTCCAGCGAAAGCGTTTTCTCATAAGCTGACCTCGTTTAGCCTCTTCAATCCAGCAGCTCCCGGGGGGATAAAGGTCCGGCGACGGTGCAGTTCCGGGAGCCAGTGATAGTCACAGCTTGACGACATGAATTTCCAATATAATCAGGCCTCCCGGGCAAGTCAATACAATTCTAATCGTCAGGAACCGTGGATGATCTCCAGCATCTCCCGGACGGCCCGCTCCATGCCGGTCATAACGGCCCGGGAGACGATGGTGTGCCCGATGTTGAGCTCCTCGACCTCGGGGATGGCGGCGATGGGCCGCACGTTCTGATAGGTCAGGCCGTGTCCGGCGGCCACTCCGAAGCCCAGCCGGGCGGCGATGCCGCAGGCATGGCGGATCTTCTCCAGCTCATCGGCCTCCTCCTGGGCATCCTTGGCCTCGGCGTACATCCCGGTATGGATCTCGACATAATCGGCTTGCAGCCGGGCGCTGGCCTTGATCTGCTCGATGTCCGGATCGATGAACAGGCTGACCAGGATATTGCCGTTGCGCAGCGCCGGAACGGCCTCGGCGAGACGGTCGTAGTTGGTCTGGACGTCCAGGCCGCCCTCGGTGGTCACCTCCTCCCGTTTCTCCGGCACCAGGGTGACCATGTCCGGGCCGGTCTTCAGGGCGATGGCGACCATCTCTTCGGTGGCGGCCATCTCCAGATTCAGGTGGGTGCGGACCACTTGCCGCAGCAGCATCAGATCGCGGTCCTGGATGTGCCGGCGGTCCTCCCGCAGGTGACAGACGATGCCGTCCACGCCGGCCAGCTCGGCGGCCATGGCCGCAGCCACCGGGTCCGGCTCGTTCGTCTTCCTGGCCTCCCTGACGGTGGCCACGTGATCCACATTGAGGCCCAACTTGACCATTTCTGCGCCCCCTCTCTCAGCGCTGTTCCCGGCGTAACGCCAGAACCCGCGAGACGCCGCAAAACCGAATCCCCTTGTTCTCCAGCCGGGGTATCATCTCCTTGAGTACTCCATAGGTGCTGGCCTTGACATGGCCGATGCCCACGGCCGTGCCCTCCTGCAGAGCCTTGTCGGCCAGCTTCTCCAGCTCCTCCTCGATATTGGCATCCTCATCCTGATAATCCAGGAAGCTCTCCGATTTGACGCAGACGATGCCGACCTCCTCGGCCACCCGGCAGGCCACCGACGCCGAGCTGGTCCGGCTGTCCACGAAGAACAGGCCGGCCGACTTGATCTCCTCCAGAACGGCCCGCATCACCTTCTCGTTCTCGGTGGCCAGAGAGCCCATGTGGTTATTGACCCCGGAAGCCCCGGGGATCTCGTTCAATGCCCAGCGAACCCGGCGGCGGATCTCGTCCTCGTCCAGGTCCACCTGGATGGGATTCTGCTCGCCGGTCTCTCCATCCCTGGGCTGCATGGGCAGGTGGACGAAGACCTCGTGGCCGGCCTCCCCGGCCTTCCGGGCCACCGTCTGTGAGGACGGGTGTCCCGGAATGACCGCCGCTGTCAGCGTCACCGGCAGGGCCAGTATGTCGGCTGCCGCCTGGTTGTCGATGGCCCCGAAATCGTCGATGATCAAGGCCAGGCGGCCCTGGGTGGGCGCGATGGAACGGTCGGAGAAAAGCTCCAGCCGATGGGTGATCAGCCCTTCCAGCCCTAACTCCAGCGTCAGCCGGTCGCCCGCCGGGGACTGCTCGCCGGAGAGCACCTCGCCGCCCAGCACCCGGGCGGCCCGGGTGACGGCCAGGTTGCAGCGCAGCAGCGGGATCTGATCGGTGACCCGCACGGTCAGACGGCGGAACCGCCAGCGGCGGGTCTCCTCCTCACGGTCCTCCTCCTCCTGGAGGATGAAGACAGGGGAGACGCCCAGCTCGTCCAGGGACCGCCGGACGGCCTCATCGAGACGGTCGCATCGCTCAGTCAGATCCTCGACCGGCTGAGCCCGCCGGAACAGGACGGTCAGCAGACCTCGCTGCCAGGCCTGGTGCAGGCCGATCACGACCGCCAGGATGATGATGACGATCACCGCCCAGCGGAGGATCCTGCGCCCGGATCCCGGCGGCAGGCCTCTTTTCGGCTGAGCTCCGCCAGGGCGAGCGGCTTCCGGACGAATTTTCTCCGGCTGCACCTTCTCGGCGCGGACCGGCTCCGGGCCGAGACCTTTGGCGCCGGTTCTTCCGGACCGGTGGCGCAGGGTTGCCTTCTTGACCGCCGGGCGTCTCCGAAACAGGCGCCGGAACCAGGAGGTCCTGGGCCGCATGCTCCGGGGACGGCGGAATCTGGAGGAGCCGGATGGGTCCGTGGTCATGGCGTTCCTCACCGGCCCGATCGGCCGGGAAGATGGTCGGCGGAGCCGGAAATCCGGGCATAAAAAAGGAGATGCAGAGCGCCTGCCATCTCCGCCCCAGCTTCAGATCGGGGGTTCGATCAAAGGCCTTCCGGGGGCATTGATTCGTCCTTGTTCTCGATGATCACCCAGTAGTCCGGGCTCTCCTCGATGAACTTGTACTGCTGCGTGCCGCTGGCCGTCTGGGCGCCGGCGCCGTCGAAGACGGTGACGTGGAAATAGGCCTCCACGCTCTGCACGCCCTTGCCCTCCGGTCCGTCCTGCTCATAGCCGGTATAGCGCAGGGTGCCGAACTTCCACTGGATCTCGACCTCCTGCTGGCCGAACATGTTGCCGATGATGGCGATCTCGTCGTCGTATCCGTACAGGGCGTTCAAATCGGTGGCCGGTAGGTGGGGATCGATGAACTGGAAGTCGCGGGACAGACAGCGCCGATAGACCTCCAGGTCCTTGTGGTTGAGGGCCGATTCCAGGTTGAACAGGACGCTGTCCGGGTGGCTCTGGGGCTTTGTGGGGGTCAGGGTGGCGTTCTCCGGCTCGCGCTGCTCCGGGGCGAAGATATTGGTGCAGGCGGCCGTCAGCAGCAGGACTGTCAGCAGGACGGCCGCAACGGCGTAAGATTCTATTTGAAAAGGGGTTTTTTTCAATCGAACTCCTCGGCAGGCTCTGGAAAATAAATACCATCAAATGGGCGGAAAGTCAAGGGAAATTCCGTGAGGCGAGTCCGTCGTTTGTGATTGTTGTTCAAGATCGAGAAAAGAAGGGAGTTTTCATCTTGAGAATAGAAAGCCAGGGAGTTGATGCATTATGAAAAAGGGCGGATAATAGACCCGCCCCTACATCAAAACAGATTTTCGCTGAAAACCAAACAGATGCCAACTCATCCTGAAAGGATGTATCCAAATCCTACCTCAATAGGACTATTTTCCTGGTCCTTGAATAGTCCCCGGCCTCCATCCTGATGAAATAGATGCCCGATGATACCTCTGAACCCAAGCCGTTTGTTCCGTCCCATGATACTATGTAATTTCCTGCTGGTTGCTGCTTATTTATCAGTGTAATCACCTTCTGGCCCAAAATGTTAAAGACCTTCAGTGACACGCGGTCTTTTTCAGGCAGATCGTACCTGATCGAGGTGGTGGCGTTGAAGGGATTGGGGTAGTTTTGGTGGAGAGCATATTTTTCAGGCAATGCAATAACTGGTTTGGCCGTGGGTTCCTCCGGGACGGACCCAGGAGGCACCGATACGCCCAGGATCTCCAGCTCTATGCGGGCAATGAAGGAAAGAGGCCCGACCGGATAGCGGAACAGAAAATCTCGAAAGGCCGAGATGGCCGCGTGATCATTGTGCAGTCCGTACCGGTACATCGTTCCCAGGCGTAACCGCAGACTCCTCTCCATATCCTCATCACATTCGCTCAGCAACAAGGCCTGGCACCTGCTCATTGCGCTCTGGTATTGCTCCTCCCGGATCAACTGAGAGATGCTTAAATTCAATGCCAGATTCTCCAGATCCGGATCAGAACAACTTGCGGCTATGTCATCCAGATATGTGGTAATACTCGACCAATACCCTGCTTCCTTGTAACATTGAATCAGATGCACCAGAGCATAGTGAGCCTCATAGCAGTCGGGGTAGTGATCAAGAACGTATTGAAAGGCTGTGATGGCATCATCGTACATCATGTTCAGAAAATACCTTGTGCCCAGATGATTGTACTCATTGGCAACTCCTGTTGTATCTCGATCTTGCCCCTTCCTTAACATCCTTTCAGAAGCGAGAATTCCTCTTGTCCGTTCACGATCGGCGATGAAGTAAGTATGTTCTCCTCTATCGAAGATCTTCGTCTCCAGCGAGTCCCAGACCGGTGTCCAGGCAACGGGTCCATAGATAGTGTCCGGTTGGTTCGGATTGGGATCTGGATCGGTGTGATTGATCCACCAGTTCCCCTCCGCGAAGACGGAATCAGATGTATCATTGAACACGTCAAAGCCTGTGTTCGAATGAATAGAGTTATGCCCAGGGGTGTTCATAGCGCCGGTAACATTGCCCAGTTTGGGAGAGCTCTGGCCGCCGTAATAGACACCCGGTCCTGTCGTGTGAGTAATCACATTACAGCCGCGGCTGTAGTAGATAATTTGTATCCATGATGCAATTGGACAACTGGTACCAACACAGAAAAGGCCTCCATGAGAGGACTGAGGTGGACCTGATTTGCTCGATTCGCCATTCTCGGTTAAAGTGTTGGTGCCAAGAATCGGATCAGAGTCATCGATGCATTTGATGGCCCATTGATCGTTATAGGAAATCCGGCAATCGTTGATGATGGGAGAGGAATCATCGAGAAGTATTCCGATCTCGTTGTATGAAATGGAGTCGCTCTTTAAGTCAGGACGCACCAGGCCATATCGACTGGAACCATTGCAGCCGATGCCAACGCTGTTGTACAGGAAGGTGCTGGTATCCAAGCAGGCGGCCCCGGAATTAACATACACGCCATATACGCAGCTGTCGCATGTTGAATGGCTGAGTCGAAGTTTGGTTCCGGAAGATTCCACATAACCGCCATAGGAACAGTTTGACATCCTGGAGTGAGAAACATCGATCAAGCACTTATCACAACTGATCCCTTTACTGGCATATTCGATCTGACAATAGGAGATCTGATTGGAATCGCTGGTGTCATCGGTGAATACGATGCCATACCAGTCGCCCTTCGATGCAGAGGCGGCACGGGAAGTAAAAATGATATTGTTACTCTCAGTGCCCTCGGCCTTCAAGGTTCCATTGATAATGAGCTCGCATTTGTTCTCGTCCTCTCCGGAGCTTTGTGCGTCGGTGGTGTCAAACTCGACCGTCGTTCCCGGTTCGATGGTCAAGGTAACGCCGCTGTCTATGATTATGTCGCCGTATACGACGACATTTCCGGACCAAACCTTATTATCTTTGAGTGTATCGCCGAGCTCCGGTTGCGCGTAACATCCCGTCCGGCGAGGATCGTGATGGAACATGCCCCATTCTATGTCTCCTAATTGCCCCCAGTAGTCACAGACGTGGACAATTCCGTCCAAACCAGACTGATAGGCACCGATGATCTCAGCATCACCATCTCCATCGATGTCACCTACCGCAGGAGCAACGGCCCATTGTGATACTAAAGGTATTTCGAATAAAGTGTCTCCGTCAGATTCAAAGGCAAAGAGCGTATTCCCTGCCGCAACAAGGATTTCTTGTTCGTTGTCTGAATTTAGATCCGCCAGGGCCGGCGATGCCACCCCTTCAGACGCAATCGGGATCTGGACACTTGCTTCTAAGGAAAGAGAAGAATTGAGGATGAGGAGCGTGGTTTCAGCCTGAAAAATTTATCTCCAAATGGCCGTCTCCATCAACATCGCCCACGCAGGGCGACCGAGATTTATCGCTGAGATCGCTTCCTAAATAATACCGCAAACCAGTATTATCCTCTCCGTTTTCTCCTTTCAGGACCGCTAAGTAATCCTCATTCGTCCGGGCGATAATTTCCAGCTTGCCATCTTCATCAACGTCGGCCAATACAGGACAAGAACGAGAGGCCTGTGATGAGGCATCTCCTCCGATTTGTCTCGTCCAGGAAGTGTCTCCGCTTTCTCCATTTAGAGCATAAATATATCCATTGTCCGAAAGAACAACGACTTCCGGCTTGCCATCAGAATCGATATCTCCTATCGCGGGAGACGAACAGATGGCTCCGCCAGTACTGTCGCCATTTACAGCTTTTTGCCATAACACATCTAAAGAATCATTTACCACATGCAGAGCGACCACTTTATTTGAATCCTGAACATCATATCGGGCAGCCAGACCAAAAACGATGTCCAGAGTGTCATCTGAGTCAAGATACGCCAACGAAACGGATCCGTAGATTGTCACGGAATCACAATTAAAGGTCCAGTAATAATCCAATGAATCTTGTTGATAGACAAACAATGTATCTATTTCAAACCCTTGCTGAGGCCGGCGGACACAGGACAAAACAACCTCCTGATTCCCATCGTTGTCAAGGTCGCCGACAGCAGGTGAGGATAATAATTCAAACTCTTCCTGACCTCTTGAAAATGACCATGCCAGGCCATCGTAATCCCAACAGTTTCCAGCTATTAGAAAGTCCAGATTACTATCGTCTACCACATCGATAACGGCGGGATTAGACATCGTAATCAGGTCAACAGTATCCGGAAAGTTCTCTTGATACAAGTACACAGATCCCCATTTCCAACTCGCGTTATTATTCTCGTAGATTTCCGTGACTTCAGAATCACAGTCAGCGATGGCATAGATTTTATTCTTCCCCAGATCTGTTGTATCGGTACATATTGTAACATCGAAAGTATCAGCATCAAACCAAGCTAAAAGAGCAGGAATGCATTGTTTAGCGCCAATTGCTACACCACCAGTGTCAGGGTGTTCCCGATAGAACTGCACATGAAAAGTGTCCGCATCCACAGGACCTTTATTTCCCACAACCGCAGAGAGAGTTATTGAATCACCAACATTTGGATATGGTGGAGTAAGAGTCATGCTGGACTGGCTGATTACCAGATCAGGAAGATTTGTACTATCCTCTTCAACCCACATGATATTAACTGCCGGATCGCCAAATAAGTTGTAGTTATGAGCTTCATTAGTAGAGCCAGACTGTTTACCTAAGTACGCTATTTTCCCATCGGCAATCATTTCTCCCATGAAATAGGCGTTATCTTTGAAGATAGCCTTGTGAATTGATTTAAAAAGAATCTTGCTTTGATTATAATCTGCTAGTTGATCTGCACCAAAGTATGCGATGGCTCCGCAAGTATCTGCATTGACATACTCCTCAGCCATACAATCGGTCTGTCCGGTAAAAGATCCCGTCTGACAAGACAGTGCGAATATAACTGGGTACATATCCCTATTTGTTAAATCGTCAAGATCAGTAACTCGTAAAATACCTGCACCTTGATCACCTGATCTGTTTTTCCAGTGTAGAGGTGTTCCGTGTGCTAATCCATCTACAATCCAACGGCCTTCGTTTATTCTCGAAATAATGTCCTGCCGGATCAACGAAGCATTTAAGTTCCAAGGAGACTCCCAACCTCTGATTTCATCTATAGTATAATTGTCTGGGATAATTGTTTTCAATGTATCTAAATACTTTCCATAGCTAACCGCGGCATTTGAATCGCTGGAAACTAATAAAATGTCATCGCCCCATCCGTCACGTGATGTTGTGCTGTAGAGTACTGTTTTCTCGACCACTGAGCTTAATTCGATGAAATCGCCCGAAGAAGAATCCTGGGCCGTGCCGACCGAAAGGCGACCGATCAATAGATCTGGAAAATCATCACAAGTGTCTGGAGAGCTTTCGTAGGTGACACAAGCATAGAAATGATCGCCGTGATATTGTTCGGCTTCTCCCAAATATTTTTTTGTAGGTATCATATAAGCACTATTGTCGTCGTCTTTCCAATCGCCTATGAGTAAGACGAAACCCAAATGGCCATCGTTCACATGCGCAGCGCTATTACTTTCATATACATTTTGAACAAAGCCGCGTATTGAGTCAGGCAATAATGGGTTTATATTTTCTGTACCAACGATGCCAACGTTTAAGTCTAGAAAGTCTGCCCAGTGCTCAGCAAGGCTGTCCACCAGAGGATTGAAGATAGTAGTACTGTCTTCATCATCTTCAAGTACAGCCGCGACAATCATCAGATAATCGATTTCATTATCTATGCAATCTTGAACCGAGCTGCATAAGCTGAACTGACCCGCAAGAGATTCATTACCGCCGTAACAGAGTATGATAATTAGCAGCATCATCGTGCTTATAGCAGTCCGTACGCTCCTTTGATGCTTGAGAGGTGGTTTCATTCTCCGGCCTCCTACGGCGAATTCGTTTCGTTAAGCAAAGCTTGTTTTTTCAATCAGACGTCAAAGTTTTATGCGCTTTACCAACGATATTGGACGGCTTCGATACATTTTCAGCCGTATCTATGGCCGTGACTGCATAGAAATAAGCACAAAGAGAGTTAAAATCTGCGTCAATGAACGATGATTCAATAGAATATCCTATCGAATCTTCATCTGTTGGGGAAAAAGTGGGGTCTGTGTTGCGGTAAATCACATAGTGATCGATTTGTTCCGTATTTCCCCAGACATCTCGATCGACAGCATCCCAGCTCAGAACTATTGAATCGCGAGATAATGTCGCTTCTAGATCTGTGATTCTTTCCGGAGGTAGAATATCCTGGTAATTTGAATAAACATGATACGCGACGAACGTCTGCCCATAATCGAAGCTGCGATGGATATACAGATCATGGTGGCTAAACATATCAGAATCTTTTTCATAGATGAATACTTCCCCCGGATCGAAACCACCTGCCAGACCATAGGCGTACGGAAAATCAAAATGGTGCTGTTGATAGACCGTATCTCCATAATCAGGACTGTAATAAAGCCAATTGTTATCCCCGAAAAAGTATATCTCGCCTGCGACGCTGCCACGATCTATTTCATACAAATCCCAACCTGTATCCAGAGCTATTATCTGTTCGAACGATTCACCAAAATCAGTACTGTAGTAAACGTCACCTAGACCGCTTGTGCAATAGAGCTCACCAGCGCTATGGCCGACACACATGCTTTGCACCCAACAAGGGCAAGGTCCTCTATCCACAAAAGTTGTTCCACTGTTAGCGCTGTATTGAATAGTATAATTTTCGCTGACATATACTTCACCTGGAACATAGCCACTGGCTATATCATCCGGATCGCCTAGACCGTTGACTAGCGTGAAATCTTCCCCATAGTTATCGCTATATAAAAGCCAAGCAGATGTCGCTCTATAGAGTTCACCGGCCGTGGCACCCCCCGAAAGCTGCCCGCCAGAAACCGAATCATTCTGAGGATAAATTGTCTGTCCGTGATCTGTGCTTCGATAAAGCCAAAATTGCGATGAAGGAAATGAATACTCCGGACCAAATAAATACAGCTCTCCCGGCACGGCGCCTCTTGTCAAACGACCACCGGCAACCACAGTCAAGGGCGATATAAGCAGAAGGCCTAGCGCGACAAAGCCTATAATAAACTTGATTTTCATTTTGTATCGCCTCCAATATCTTGCAAGAATAGTATGATTCTGCTGCTAAGCATTATTCGTAATTGATAATGTTGCTTTTGCAGATCTTCTCAAAAGGACCTACATTCTTTAACAATACTCCCGAAGGCGAGGTAAAGGAAATATCTATCTCAAAGTTCGAATAGATGATCAATCGGTCGCCTGCCGGATGAAACTGCACCGGATAGACCGCCACCTGGGCGATCCGCTGATCCCTTATATATCCGGTTTCCAATACCCCTGCCTTCTTTCCCGGAAAGTAAGTGCTTGCGGCATACGCTTCGACATTAAGAGTAAACCGCTCCTTCAAGAAACCATCGGGACTCTCATCATCGATCAACTCAGGAACCGGGTAGACCTTGAAGTTCTCTCTGCTCGTCGAATCGGGAGTGGTAGCCTCCAGGATGATATCCTCACATTCCGGAATGGCCACTAAAAATCTGACAACCGGTACCTCGGGAGATCCCACCTGGGCAGTCCATAAGTATTCAGGAATGGCCAGCCGCTGGTAGGTCACCCCATCGTGCTCGACCTCTCTAACGCTCATTCCGGGAACGGTGACGTCAAAGCTGACGCCGGAAAGGGATGATTCATTCACCTCGAACTCCGGCTCTTTGGCGCTGGTCGTGAGGCCATCGAAGGAGATCCATTGCTGGGCGTTTGCTTGTGTTATGAGGATAAATATTAAGACGATCAATGTCACCGGAGGCAGCATCCAGCAGTAATTGAGCTTCTTCATGATAGTGCTCCTTGCAATATGTATATCAAAGAAAAACCCACGACCTGAGTAGGGTAAGGTTGTGGGCAAGGGAAAGTTACTTACTTAGATGATTGGGCGTAGTACTATCCGGCTTCAGCTTCTTCATGACAGAGCAATCCAACGAGAGAAAAGTGATTTCCACATGATCATGATATCACAGACGTCTTTTTGTGTCAAGAGAAAACTTCACAAGAGCTGTTTTTTTCTTTGGCTCATGCCATTCAAGTATGTTGGAGAATATTTTGATATGTCTGCCGGAAAGGTCTCTCTTGACAGGCGATAAAATGCTGGTTATCAAGACAAAACAATCGCCTCTGAGGTATGTTCCAAAGAAACCTGGAGTTACAGTCAGCATCTGAATCTCTATGTTTGTCGCAATACACGCCGGTCCGTAAAAACTTCTTGACTTTGGACCCGCGGGGGCCCACAATGAACATATGAGCCGCCGCGCCAACATCGCCGTCCTCGCCCTTCTGGCCCTCGGGCTCCTCCCGGGGCTCGAGCCGGGAGCGCCGGTCCATGCGCTCGATCATGCACAGGCCGCCGGCTCCGCCCGGGCCGACGGACCCAACCTGACAGCCGAGTACCCCTGGCGCTTCCTGCACGTCACCGATCCGCACCTGTACGTCCAAAAAGGACTGGAGGACAGACCGCTGGAGAGCCCCACCCTGCGCAACTGGCTCTCCATCCTGGAGCAGATCGGGTCCTTCGATCCGCCGCCCCGGTTCGTGCTGTGCACCGGCGACATGGTCAACGTCAGCGCCGGGGGGGCCGGGATCGCCAATTTCGAGGCCCTGCTGACCACCCTGTGGGGCGATACACAGGCCCAGGAGTATTACCTGGACGGGGATCTGACCATCCCCGTCTACTTCTGCCCCGGTAACCACGAGGCCAAGAACGGTCAGATGCTCAACGACACCTTCGATAACTATCACCGCCTGGTCAAGCGGGAGAGCTACTATACGGTAGCTGGCGATGATTATGTCATCTTTTCGCTGAACAGCGGCAAGGACGAGTTCAACGACGCCCACTTCTTGTTGCCCGAGGGGGACGGACTCTACCAGGAGGATGTGGCCGCCTTCCTGGGGGATGCCGCCGCGGTGGGCGAGAGTACCTGCGCTATCGTCATGGTCCACCATCCCTGGGTCAATCCCGAGGCCGATTTCATCGGCGGCTCCTGGAACGACTGGGTGGACGGCTCCTTTCTCCATTTCCGGGAGGAGTTCGTCGGGGCCTGTTTCGATCACGGCCTGGACCTGGTCCTGTCCGGGCACTACGACCAGGGGGTGCCGTTCTTCAACGACGGCATCTGGGACCGGGAGGGCGGGGCCTGGGACCCCGGCGACGGGACCGTCTTCGTGATGACCAACGGCATCCAGCGGCTCAACGCCTACCGCTGGATCGTCGTACTGGGCCCCGGGGAGGTGGAGGTCGGAGCGGTGGAATTTTTCCAGGCGCCCGAGACCGGCCAGGTCCCGCTGCGGTTCGAGCTCGGCCAGAATTTCCCCAATCCATTCAACGCCATGACCACCATCGAGATCGGGTTGCCCACCCCCGGACCGGTGCGCCTGGAGATCTATAACCTGCTGGGCCAGCGGGTGCGCCTGTTAATCGATCGGTATCTGGAACGCGGCCGCCATGCCGTCGGCTGGACCGGCCGGGACGATGGCGGAGGGAAGGTTTCCTCCGGGATCTACTTCTGCCGGATGACGGCCGGGGATGCGGCCAAGACCCGGAAGATGGTGCTCATCAGGTAGAGAACAACGGCCCTCGCCCGGCCGGAGAGAAGGACAAGTGGCCGGCCGGCTCCTGACGATTGACAGTCGGCGGCCATCAGTCGGGCGTCAGCGGTGAACGTTTATCCCGCCTCGCGAGGTCCGTCCTCAGCGAGGACCAAAATCTTCTCTTGACAAGTTTGACATTTTCTGATAAGATGAAAGAAAGGCCCGAATCTTGCTTGAGCCTTTCTTTTTTTAGTACTCGAGTAGTCGACGATTTTTTTCGATAGAGCTGGAGGCACCTGTATGAACACACGCACCAAGGTTCTGTCAACCCTGTTTTTCGCCCTCCTGACCTTCAGCCCGGGACTCTGCCTGCTCACCGTGGAGGCCCACGGCGAGCCCCGGCCGCGAGAGTTCCTGCCCAAATACATGACCCCGGCGGAGAGCCTGCGGGTGGACGAGATCGGCAAACTCCACAAGGTCACCCCGCCACCGTCCGGCTGGGTGGAGACTCCGGGGGAGTTTGAGCGGCTGCGGGGGGTGTGGATCACCTGGATCCCCGGCCAATACACCTCCGTCTTCAAGGAGATCGTCCGGGAGACGGTGGAAGAGGCCAGGGCCTTTATCATCGTGGAGGATGCTTCGGAAGAGAGCTGGGTGCGGACGCAGCTGAACACAAGCGGCATTCCTCTGGACAGCGTCTTCTTCTACCACTATGATTATAACTCGGTGTGGATGCGCGATTACGGCCCCTGGTTCATTCGCCAGGAGGGCGACAGCGAGGGGATCGTCGATTTCGAGTACAACCGGCCCCGGCCGCAGGACGATGTCATCCCCCAGCTGATCGGCTCCGACTGGTCCATGCCGGTGTACGGCTCGCCTCTGGAGCACCCCGGGGGCAATTTCATGACCGACGGCCTGGGCACCGGGTTCGCCAGCGATCTGATCTACGACGAGAACCCCGGCACTTCGGCGGCTGAGATCGACTCGCTGATGCTGGCCTACAGCGGCCTGGACCAGTTCATCGTCATGCAGAAGATCTACTACGAGTACACCGGGCATATCGACCTGTGGACCAAGTGCCTCAACGATACCCTGATCATGGTCGGCGAGTACGAGCCCGGCCATCTCAACCACGCGCTGCTCGATCAGCATGCCGAGTATCTCAAGAACCAGACCAACCGCGAGGGCCGGCCCTACCGGGTGGTCCGCATGCCCATGCCCTCGACGACCGCCTCGGCCCCGCCGTCCTATCTCAACTCGCTGATCGTCAACGACAAGGTGCTGGTCCCCCTGTGGGACGAGGCCGAGGACGACACAGCCCTGGTCATCTACCAGAACGCCATGCCGGACCACGAGATCGTGGGCATCGACTGCTCCTCCATGGCCTCCTCCGGGGGGGCTATCCACTGCATCACCATGCAGGCCCCGGCGGCCGGATTCATCCACATCAAGCATGCCGCCCTGGAGGACACCGAGGAGCTGGTCGATCCCTACCGGGTGCGGGCGCAGATCCTGACCTCCGGCTCGTTCGTGGCCGACTCCGCCGTGGTCCGTTACCGGGCCGGCGGCGGGGGAGCTTTCTCCTCCACGGCCCTGGCGGCGGTCATCGACACGCCGGGGGTGTACGAGGGCTTCATCCCGGCCCAGGCGCCCGGCGACACGGTACACTACTACCTGCAGTGCCTCAATACCGACGGCATCCGGCGGACCTCCCCGTGGCACGCGCCGTCGCATCTGTATTCCTTCCGGGTGGGCTCGACGGCCCCGGTGCCGGTGGCCGACCTGGCCATCGACCTGTCCGGCGACGATCTCGCGTTGTCCTGGTCCCCGGTGACCATCGACGGCTACGGCAGTCCCATCACGGTAGATCAGTACTATATCTACCGCGACACGGTGGGCTTCTTCGGCCCCGGCTCGGAGCCCTTCGACTCCACCGCCGTGACTGGATACCTGGATGATTCCGGCGCGACCGGCGATACCGGGTCGAACTATTACTACGCCGTCACGGCCGTCTCCGGCACCAAGGAATCGATCCTCTCCGGCGTCTGCGGCGAGTTCGACCGGTCGGTGGAAAACGGAGAATAGACGAGGACGGATTCTATCGACGGCGCCGCGACGACTTGTCGCCGTCGATCGGCCGGAACATTTTACAGAAGAGAGCCCCCGGAGCGGAGGATGCTCCGGGGGATTTTCATGTCAGGCCGTCGGACCATGGGTCGCGCGACTGTGGAGGCAGATTTCTTCGGGCCCTTTGGTGAGCAAGGATGATACTATTCGGATAGATATGTGGTATTGATAATTTAAATATTGACAATTCTTGCAAATTATGATAAAATTGAACTGTTTTCATCCGCAACTTCATCTCTGGTGCACATCTGCGCTCGCAGAGCCGTCAGCGTACGAGGACTGCCGTGATCGGGCGAAACCCCTGTAAACTGTTTCTGCTGGCCGGTTTGATCCTTCTCCTCGGCGATCGATCGGCCCCGGCCGACGACTGCCAGCTGTTCGCAGCCAGCGGCAGCGTCACCCGCGACTCCATCACCATCCTGGCCAAGTGCCGGGACCTGTATTCGTCGAAGGAGCAACGGTTCTGGCTCTCGCCCCGGACCATCCACGATCCGGGTGATAGCATCCACTTCCGCAAGATCTCCATCCCGCAGTGCAGCCTGACCTATAAGTTCATCGCCACCAACAGCTACGTGATGGATCATACCACCGGTTACGGTGTCAATGAGCACGGGTTGGCCATCATCAGTCACGATATGGACTCCTGGGACGACGATAACCTGGGCACGCGCTATTTCTACGACCAGGATTACGTCGCCCTGGCCCTGGCCCGCTGCCGAACCACCGGTGAGGCCATGGATCTGTTCGAGGAGCTGATCCTGCCGGAGGGGATCAATGCCGAGACCTATCTGATGGCCGACACCGCCGGTCTGTGGCTCATGGAGACGACCGGATATAACTATACGGCCAAACCCGTTCGCGACGATGTAGTCTCCGCCCGGCTGAAGAAATTCAATATCCGCACCGAATGGGACCAGCCCGGGCACCGGCACTCTCCCGGTTTGCTGGCCGCCGCTGCCGCCCACGGCTGCGATACCACCGATCTGGATTTCGCCGTGTGTTTCAGCAACCGAGTTCCCGGGGTGACTGATCCGGACCTGCAAGCCCTGAAGGACAGCGGCGACATCACCGTCGCCGACATGAGGCAGTTGCTCATGGACAAGGCCTATGACGCCACCGTCTCGGCCTGCGTCATCCCCGTCCGCACGGGGAAGGATCCCCGGTTCTTCGGAATGATCTGGGACAGCCGGGCCGATCCGGAATATGGCAACGTTTTTCTGCCCCTGTGGCTGGCCATCGGTGAGACGGCCCTGCCATGGCATTATACCAGCTGGCCACCGCAGGACTGCGACTGCGCCTGGAATAAGTTCTCCAAAATCACCTGGGATCCGGTGAAATACACCGCGGCCGAGCCCATCTGGACGGCCTGGCAGGCCGGGTTGGATGGAGATTTCGAGACCGTTGAGACGGTCCTGCAGGGCTATCTGGACGCCGGCGACACCCTTGGCTTGCGATCCTATATCGACGGTTATGTTTACGGGATCCTGGACAGTGCTTACGACCAGGCCGTGGAGATCATCGAGAAGGCCGGCGTGCCTCTGCCTGTAACGGACCTGCGAGCCGGCAAGGCCGGGGAGGATCTCATGCTCGAGTGGTCGGCCGTCACCCTGGATCGTCTGGGTCATCCGGTGACGGTGGATGCTTACTACATTTTTCGGGAATGGGAAACCCTTTCCAGGCCCGGCGTCCAGCCGTTTGATACGATCGCGTCCTGCTGGTATCTCGATACCACCGGCGTCGTCGGGGACACGGTCAAATCGTGTCGGTACTGGCTTCAGGCCGTGGCCGGCGGGAAACCCTCGGGAAACTCGAGCCGGGTGGGCGAGTTCGATCTTCAGCTGCTGGCTGACAAATGAACGGATCGCCAGCCGCATCACGGTACCCGGCCGATCCTTGGGCCGGTTTTTTTCTGTCGACTCAGCGGGACCGGCCGGAAAATAACGCCCCGTCAAGAGGATTCCCCTGTTAAAAAAAAGTGATAATGTCCTGTTCGCGTTAAGTAGAAATGTCCTCTTGAGAGTGTTATCATGTCCTTCTGGAGAAGGAGGACATGATGGGCGAGAAGGACATTGTTATAATGACGGG